>JGI24021J15306_10001142_pt1 | contig 24747 bp, 15 predicted proteins | sample Ectturendosymbi1_FD_15306 | JGI IMG/M metagenome (IMG submission 15306) | reverse complement strand
CGAGACTTATTAGCCGGTGAGACAGAAAACTGAACTTTTGTTGTCTGAGGCTCATGAAATAAACCTATATGCGTGCTTGGATGTTATAAGTTTTAGATATGTATCACTTCTCGAAAACGCTTAATAAAGTTTGTGGGCTCAAATCTCACGCCAGCCGAAGCATTTTTCTGGTGTTCATTGTTACCTGTGTTAAGTTACTTAACAGCCACGTGTGAAGCAATTTTGTCAGTGAAAGATTGAAATCGTAAGATGAAAATCAAGCAGAGGAAACGTACATTAGTCATAAAAAAATTTGCGTAGTGCGGATATCAGTGACCAGAAAACAAAGTCAGTTCATTTTAAATTGAGGCCCTTGCCTCCCTTACTTACGCCGCTGCCAAATACTGTTTATACAGTTTTTTATTTTTAGGGTCTGAGGGGGGTGGCCATGGCACAGTGAGTAAGAAGCCCTTCCTCATGTTATTATAAGAAAAAATGAACATCATTCGGCACTGCGCTTGTGCAACTTATTTATAAACTGAAACTCGCATTAGAGAAAAAATGAGAGTTTTGCAGTTTTGTTGCAATGTTTCTCAAACCAATCAAAAGCTGACGCTTTTATCTTGGCATTTTTGTGCTGCTCGCCATTAATGGCTTGGACAACTTGCATAAATCAAGCTTGCTTCTCAGTTGCTTTAACTACAAAAGTAAAAAGAGAATTTTTGAGAGACGCACTGGTGCAAATACGGTTGCATGAATGTCATTTCAAGCTTGGTAACGTCCATGGTCAGAACTATTCGGCAACAATCAGATCATTAAGAAAATGTAATCATAACAATCATTTAACCAAACACACCTCCAGTTTTTCGCTTTCTTTTGTCGAAAGAAAATCGAAGAGACTTCCGTAAGGAGCGTACTCGGTGACGATGCAAAAGTTCGGAGCTTCAGCGCATGCGCCGTAAAATTGAACAATATTTCGATGACTCAGCACACTGAGGACATGAGCCTGTTCAATTAGTTGTGAAAAAATTTCTGACAAAAGTGATGATGGTAATCAAAATTAGAAGAAAACAGAAATACTAAAGAGTGAGATATCAATATGTTAGCAGTAAGTTATTGGCCATTTTTTGGATAGCGTCTCAGTTGTGCAAAGCAGCAAGAAGGTTGTAGGAAATGCCTGAGCATTGAACAGGTGTAGGCAAATCAAAATATGTCCAGATTTTTCACTTTGCAAGTCTCACTCAGTCGCTAATGAGATTTTTACTGACAATATTTAAATGCTATTGAACGCTCATTGCGTAAGCACTGTTAACAAAAATCAACCATTCTGGACAATAAAAATGTCTTCGTTTGAACCCTGTTTTTCACCAAACATGAAACGTAACGTTATCCTGGTGTGAGTGATAGGCTGATTTAATGACAGAATCTGTTAAAGTTATAATTTTTTGAAAGGCGCCAGAACGAAGCCTGATTTTCGGAAGACAATGTTATATAAGCAATAAGACAGTATCAGCCTTTATTCATTACGTGACACATTGGTGATAAATCTTATGGCATTTCAGATCCCAACATGTGAGAACATCGGTTGACCCAGTTCAGGATACAGAATGCAAAATGAAACCATGCATGGAAACCCGAAAATTAGTACGTAAGTGCAGTTTGTTCCACTAGGGTTTGCAACTTGTGAAAAGTTGATAATTACATTCTTTTTGGAATGCTACTGAACGTGGTTAACATTTACAACCCAGACAACTGTGAACAGAGCATATCCGCTTTCGTGGTAGTTTTAAAAAGCGTTGCATTGTTTAAGTTTTACTTTGTTTTTATAACGTTTTTTCTTTAATAGCAACAATTCAAACCCGTTGCACATTCATTTCGGATCTTAAGCTGTCTTAAACAGCACGTCTATCCAATTAGCCCACCTCGCTGTCCATGTGGTTGATCTTCTTCACTGCTACTTCCTGCTTCCCCTGGGACAGCCATATTGCCCTGTAGACGCTGCCGAAGGTGCCAGCGCCGCAGCATTCGTAAAAATGTAGATCGCCGTATGAAATTTGAACGTACGAATTGGGAATGGAGAACTCGTCGATTTGCTTCTGCTTGCCTGATTTGCCTGAATCCGTTTCACCTTTTTCTTCCCGATTTTGTGCTGCATCCTGCCAAATATGGAATGTGTTTGCATCATCACCTGACTTTTCGGTCACGTTTCAGCTGCGTTGTTTAGGGCGAAATACCGTGGTTCTTCTTTGTGCAACTTACAAAAGTATGAAAACCAGTACGCGATGAGTGCAAGCAACAGTTTGAACCTGAAAATGTGTGATGATAAGTAAGGCCACTAACGAACGTCACAGTTACCGGATTTTCCCCGCTGTAAAAAAACGTTTCTTTGATCTTTGATGCAAGCGCTGTTTTTCAAAACAAAGGATCTAGAGTAAAGTGGATTAGAAATGACAGCAGAGCGAATGGCATGCGCGTTAAATGCCACGAAAGGTCGTCGGCCGAAGCAATGTTTTCAAGCGTTGCCTCGATGTGAAAATTACTTCGACATGTGCGTTTAAATTAAGTGATTCACCCTCACGTTTGATCCTGTGTAACTGTTGTCAACGTGAAGTTGCCGCTTCCAGTCTGAGCTATAGCCTAGTAAACTGCGCAAACGCCATCTTGGCAAGTACTACCACCACCAATCTGCACTACCATTGAGCATAAGCACAAGTGATGTCACCGTGGTATATTTCACGCCAAGCTGCAACAGTGCTGAAGAGAAATGAAGCGCCGAAGCATTGGTTTACTTCAAATGCGTACAACAGATGTCAAATGTTTCCTTGCAATAACGTGGTTAAGACTGCTTCGCTGATTGTTGAAAACACTGAGAGATTTTTGCACTGAAGGTTGTCTTCTTAAAAGCTACTGATCATAGCCGTCCACTTAACGTTTTCTTCGAAATCGTAAATGCTTTTGGGGAACACGTTTTGTTTAAAAAATAGGAAATATGTTAAAGCAGCTGCTGAAACAGAAAATTGGTTAAGTAATTAACAAACAACGTTTGAATAAGATAGGTGCGGACACAAGAAATGTAAAGTAACACAAACCAACTTTGAAGAAAGCGTTCTGAGGTAAACTCACAAAAGGGTCTTGACATAAAAACGAAATTTCCATCTAAAATACTGCTTCACCTTACCTGCTGAGACGCTATGGCAGGCCGGACTACTTCTTTGACACTTTCCAAGGGGTAGGTAGGCTGATTGCAGTATTCCGAGCTGTCCATAATGGATTCCAGAGACTTGCCCACTGCTAAGCTTTAATAGCACCTCGTTTCGTTTCAGTCACATAACGCCAAAACCAAATTGGCTCAAAGCACCTACAATTTCTAAATTTTCATTGTTTTTTTCCTTTTGCAAGTTATTAATTAGATGCGTTCTCGGTATCTTTGAAACAATAAAAACTGTTATAAAGACTGCTATGGTTGTACACCCAATAGGTGTATCCATTTATGGTGACTGCAAAAATTGTCGGTACTACTGTAGTAGCTTCACTTCATATGCTTTCAAATCAAGGTTTCATGTTTTGATTCGTACGAGAGTTCATGTGGCTCAGATGATTTTAAAAAATAAAAAATAGCACTTATAAGTTGCACAAGTCGTTGAGTCTTTTTCTTAATAAGTTGTAACGTTAGAGCACATTATTATCAAAGACGAAAAATTAAAGATCGTTACTTTTTGTTATAAATGGTGCTTTTAAACTTTTAATTTCTACTTTGTGTTGAAACAGGAAGTTTTAAATGCTGAGAATTTAATATATGTGTTTTTATTCATGCATTCACAGAAGAGTACCAAACATTACCACGAGCATTTCTCCTCTATCTGGATTGCTTGAAGTAATCGCCAGAAATTAAAACTTATTCAATGTAGTTTTTGCTTACGCTTTAATTCAAAGAAGTTTTGTGTGAAATATGAAGATGAGGTGTTTGGATTGCATAAGTGTTTTGATAAAGGACCCTGTCTTATTTTGTCTTTTGCTTTCGTTTTGTTCCGACAAAGATTTTCTATTTAAAAACTGTACGTCGTTTAAATATAAATCTGTGTTAACAGGGAGAGAACATGTATGTCATCATCAAAGACTTTTTAAGAGACAACCTGTAAAAGTTAAGAAACGGATCGGTTCCAATCTAGTGCAAAAATATCGCAATCTAAAATAATCGAATTTGGGTGCTGTAGATCAAAGAATTGCGATATTTTTATTTATAGATTGCGGAAACAAATAGCTCACACGTAAGCAACTTTTACTTGAACGTGATGCTTTGAAAGCTTCTCCCGATGTTTATTTCAACGGAGTCTTTGCGGTTGTTCAGAAACCGCTGATGCCTTTCATTTTTGGCAGTTTTGCTAAAGAGCACGTCAAGCTTCGTTGCTTGCCGGCATCAAACTCGCTGTTGATCTTCGCTTTGGGATGAGATATTTTAGGACTAAAAGACTTGTGTGGTCTCTGAGAAGCTTGCCGAGGTAATACGGAAACCTCGTACTTAGGTCAAAATTCTTAAAACATACCGCTGCTGCTTCTATTCCAGCCTGCCTCCGAAACTTTTGGTGATCTCTTTGACTGATCAGACAAAAATTATCGGAAGAAGCCAAGGTTTAAACTCTGTAGCAGCCCTCTTAAAATTGAATACGCCGAGTAAATTACCGGGTGGTTGAAATCAAATAAATCTATCCTCTGAATGAATTCCATTCCTGTGCTGTTAACCTATTACTAAAGATATTCCATTGCTTCAATGAAAGCATAACATCTAACTCACTGACTTACTACCAGTTGTTTCGCCAATGTGACCTGAAGAATGACCGAGAAAGCCAACCGCGAGCTATTATTACCAGAAACACATGCCAACAAGCCTGTGACATACCAGCGCACTCTCTGGTGAAGCTATCGGGCGTCTTATCGCCATGTGATAGTTACGGCAGATTGAAAATATTGTAAAGCTTACTGCGTCGCTGGACTCCAGTGCAAGTCCGTCTCAGCGCACAGGGCAAAGCACAATGTTGGTGCCGCCTGAGCGCGTCGATAACCATTCGATCTTCGTCTTGCAATTAACAAACTTCATTTATGGTCTATTACAAGTCAAATGTCTAGGATCGTAGAGACCGTGTTGAGAACCTAAGCTTGAATTATGCCTGAAGACAAAGGAAAGAAAACGAAAGCAATCGAAAAAACATAAGGATTGCCGCGTTTTTACAACTGCTGATGTTTCTCTTTCTTGAAAATTCTTTTAACAATACACTTTGTTGTTCAAAATGCAATAATGTTCAAAAAAGGACGAGAGGATCAAACTTGAAGACAGAACAATCAAACAACTGCACCGTAATATGTACTTTGATCATAATTAAAAGCTCTAGAAGGTTTTCTATATAGGCTTTAGAGGAATCAGCCGATTGGGCTCTGCTTTCATCTTTTTCGATGATTCAAACTTGCGCATATCTGTATTCAGGTAACTTCACTCCACAGGTGAAATAAGCAAGGAGTCAATCACAAATTTTAATAGGAAATCGATACTTTGATCAGTTTGATCACTTGCACATAACAAGTAACGAAGCCGTACGGTAGCCACATGCCAGCTGAGATTTATTGCCACGTGTCATGTGAATTGGAAAAGTACCTTTATAAGATTTGTCAATTGGTTTAACATTTACATTTTTTTGCAGTTGCAAAATCTGCCCGGATTTAATTTTACAAAAATGTAAAGTCCAGGTGCAGAAAGATTTAAAATAACAAACTTATACCTCTGTTGCAGCTTTTATAGCAACTTCCTCATAACCGCGAATATGTCTCAGCCTAATTTTTCATTGAACTACTGCCTGCATCCTTCCATTTCAATCTGTGGGAAGGTTATCAACATAATCACTCATCCTTCAAAATATGTGCCAGCGCCGCTGCTTTAGGCGAAAACGTCAGCTTGACTGCGAGACACCGACTGTCTGCTCTACGGTGAACGACACACGTTTTACGCTACCAACGAACGTCACCTGACGTTATTTTAGGGAGGAAAGTCTCATGGTTACGCAGTTGCGTCCTTGAGAAAGTTTGTGAAAAGTCAATGCCCGGAACGAGCAAACGTGTACTTACCTTATGCGAAAAATGAGCGAAGCATCTTAGGTGGAAAATAAACGTATTTGTATCTCATTAAGTTGGAAAAGACACTTTGATGAGATACCTGGTTGATTACGGTTGCGAGAATTCGTCTGCAATATGCTGAGCTTAGGTTAATGTTTAGCGTTTTACTGTTTAAACAGTGCCAAGAGTCGACTTTTCGTGTGTCGGACCTGAAATGCATACTGATTAAAATGCACTGTAGTGCTATTGGCTAATCAACATCCTGCTCAGTTGATGGCATTCGGACATAAACTTAAAGCCACCTGGTTTGGTTGATTTCAAATCGGACTGTGAATTGTAGATCACGTAATCGGGTAAATGTTGTTAAGATTTGTCTTTTGATTTTTGCATTGAATTTAATTTGTCACTGCAAAAGGTTTGTATAAAAAGAGGGAGCGCATCATGAAAAATCAGAAACCTGCTTTATTTTCTTGCACTTTGTGCTCGAAAAACCAAGAAATTCCAAGTATGTTCAAACACAATCGTTACTCACGCCAAATTGCCTTGGTTAATCTACATCTGTTGGAAAGTCGCCTCTTCTATTTTGCCAAACACCCAAAAAAGTTTCTTAGGTAATGCAAGTTAAATTTGATTGCCTTCAGGCAGAAAAACATTGGTTTTATTAGCTAAAATTGACTTTTTAATTGAGTTGCTGTCTGATGTGACAAAACTTTAATGAGCCGTACATCTTTAGTCTCAAAGGATACTTTCACATACATATTGATCAAATAGCCGTGTTCGTTGTTGTCAAAACGTTCTTGAATTGAACCTAACAGTATTTTAAAATGATTTTACTGGCTAATAACGGCCCCAAAACAGCAAAATATGCAACTTTTTAGTGTAAGCAAATGATACACGAAAAGCACATGAAGGCAAAAGTGATTGACTAGCTCGTGTAAAGCATGAAAAGAAAGTTTGCACGCACCAGATTAACCAAGCAAAACTCCGAATTCTGTGCATACAGACTTGTGGAGCTACAAGTCCTCTTTGTGACTCATGCATACATTATAGTTTAGTTGTAAAGACCTAATAGCAGAGGATTACCCTGGACATAAGAAATTGAACAAGCACATTTAAACGGCTTGTGCGATAATTCGCTGTTTGATGAAGGCGACTTCTAGACCACGTTTCCCTGCAAGAGCAGTTTCATCAAAACAGCTGCATAAAAAGAAAACCTTTTCAAAAACGGCAAAGCTCATCAAAAAAACTGCATGAAATGGTGATTTTGTCTCAGTTGTCAATTCAAATTACACCAGCGCCTAACGCCATCTAGCGGTAAATTTTTTCCTAGTATTTGAAAGAAAGCTTCGCATCCCCTTTGTCGTAGAAGTTGCTTTTCATAAGAACCCAAATTCGGTCTTGGGCCTATGAGTCCAAATATTTCTTCATTGTTCAATATTTAAACAACCACCTGTTACGGTCATTATTCGTTCGCTGCTTTCCTGCCGGAGAAATTCCTTTATCAACGTGATTTCTTTGTTTGCGGTTGCAATTATTTGTTTCACGTCACTGTTCCCTTTTTTCTTTCGTGATGACGAGTTTGGAGGGTGGGAGCAAGTTGAGTGTCATTCTTGGCTGCAGGCCGTTTCTTGCGCAGTTGCTGCGCATTCTGTTCTGGCTTCAGAGACTTCGAGTGGCTTCGAGAGGTTCGGTGGTCAGAGGTGTTTCGAGTGNACGTCGATTCCCGAGTTTCTGTTCTGCATTGCGAGCTTTGATTGTACTTGGTTGTAGGGTCTCCAGTTTTNTTTGGGAGGTGGTGTTTTGCTTTCATTCTTCTCTGTCGTCAATCGAGCAGCAATTCACATAGACTTTGTATNAATGGATGACTCGTTAGATTCATCCGACTACTATCGAGAGCCACCGGGCAAAGCTCAAAGGCTAAAGCGGAAAGCGTTCTTGAGTAACAACGTGGCCCAATCTGCCGGTGAGAGTGTTCCCAGTATCGAGATTCACCCAGTCGTCTTGCAATGTTCCCTAGATAGAACCTTAACGTCGTTCAACCCCATTGTCATCGACAGATGTCTTCAAAAATATATAGGAGATTACGATGCGTGCCTTCCATGGCACAACGGAAACCTCCTTGTGAAGTGCAAGAGTCCTCACCAGATGTAAACTTTGCTTAATACATCTACTCTCAGCGATGGCACGGCCTCCAACCCAATACTGTCTTAACCACTACAACCAATTGGTGCGAAAGGTGTCATATACAACGTGCCGCTTGACATAACAGTCCAAGAGATTCAGGTGTGCTTGCAGTCTCTTATTAAGTTCGTAAAAAGATTTAAACTCCGACGTGACACTACTAATGAATATTTCGATTCCCAAACCGTCTTACTCCATTTTACCTCTTCTCAATTGCCCGAGGCAGTTAAGATTGGCTATTTAAACTTTGGAGTCCGTGCGTTTGTTCCGAAAGCCACGCGTTGCTATAAATGCAACCGCTTTGGTCATGTGGCAAAAAATTGCAGAGGCAAAGACAAGTGTTCAAAGTGCAGTGGGGATCATAGTTCGCAACATTGTACATCCGCTACTACACAATGTCCAAACTGCAACGGCGAATACAGGCTGGTGATCGGCAATGCCCCAAATATCGTAGGGAATCAGAATTTCTCAGAATTAAAACTACACCCAAGGTTTCCTATGCTGCGGCTTGCAGATTACACGGTCAATCGGCAACTGCTGTCCATCCACAAACCACATTTACTCAGCGCTCAAGAGAATTTCCACCACTGCCTGTTGTCCCAGAAAGAAACCCTATGGCATATAGACCGCTTCCAACTTCAAAACCCAGTACAGTTCATGAGCCAACAGATTCCATGGAGTGCGGAGATTTTACTACAAACTTTCCGTTCGGCAACCCACTGTTATTCTTAGCGTTTTTGGCGCAAATCATTACTGAAAATATTTAAACCAAAGACAGAAATCAACCTGTAGATATTTTCAAAATAATTACCGACGCTGGTGGCGGACGGATGGGTTTGCCAGTGGATGCCGAACAGCTTAAAACACTGGTCACATGATGGCTCTTCACATCCTCCAGTGGAATTGCAGGTCTATCTATAAAAAATTGCCGGAGTTTAAACATTACCTTACACATCTACCCGTACTTCCGAACATCTTATGCCTGCAAGAAACGCATCTCACATCAAGATATTACCCGAACATTCCCAATTACGTTATGATACGTAAAGACAGTCCTCGTGCCCTGGGAAAGGGTGGCGGAATCTGCATCTGTGTGAGGAATACTCTGTCTTTTTCCGAAATACGCATCCCCGTTATCAGTAGTTGTTTAGAAGTAATGGGAATTACCATAAACGATTACGCTATTGTAAATGTCTACAATCCCCCGAGGTACATCATGACTATCCTAGACATGGGTTTCCTGTCCAGATTTCGTAGGATCATTCTCCTCGGAGACTTTAACTCCCACCATANAATGTGGGGCGGCCGTTCCATCAATCCTAGTGGCAGGTCCTTGGTGTCTCTGATCGAAACGGACGATTACGTAGTGCTTGATACCTCAGTTCCAACCCATTTCACTCTGGTTGGCGCATACTTGTGGAATATTTTAGATTTGACTGTGGTGTCCAGTTCCATAGCAAGCCACTGTTCCGTTTCAATCACTGACGACTTTCTCGGCAGCGACCACGCCATTATCCATGTTACGGTGCATGGCGTGGTCCTGGATATCACGGAGCCTCTTCCCAAATGGAATTTTTCACGAGCAAACTGGAGTAAATTTCATCAACTTTGCAGCAGCTCCCTGAATTGGATCAGTCTAGATCTCGAACATTCGTATCAGCTATTCGAAACGTGCATACTAGAGGCTGCTCGGGCAGCCATACCACAAACTAAATACACTGGTAAGATATCAGTCCCTTGGTGGAATGCGACTTGCGATCTGGCCATCAAAAAGAAATAACATGCTCTAAGCAGCATGAAGCGAGCAAGGGCGCCAATAGACGTCCCAATCTTCAAACATTGCCGTGCCACGGCCAGGAGAGTTATCCTGGAGCAAAACAATCCTCCTGGGCGAATTTTTGCAATGCATTGACGTCTAATTCAAAGCTTTCTATAGTCTGGAATGTGATTAAAAAATTCTCCGGTCACAATCCACGACAGTTTATTCCATCTCGTCGGCAGGGCAGTATCACGGCTTGCAACAATCAACACAAGGCAAATATGCTGGCAACTCATTTCCAGTCCGTCAGGTCCACCTCAAACTATGAACCAGCTTTTTGTCGCACGTTGTCGAGTCTGGAAGTGGAAACACTTAAAGCCGCCTCGGAAATAACTCCGAAAGACCCCCGATTAAATCAACTTTTCTCAATAGGCAAGTTACAATGCGCCTTACGGAGTACCAAAAACTCTGCGCCAGGTGCTGATCAAATCTGCTATAAATTGCTTAAACACCTACCCGATGACTCACTCCGAGTCTTTGTCCGCTTAATAAATAGGGTTTGGGCAACTGCCGCCCTGCCGACGTCATGGCGTCATTCCATTGTTGTCCCCGTACATAAACCCACTAAGCCAGCTCACTTGCCATCATCATACCGACCCATCTCTCTTACCAGTGCAGTCTGTAAACTCATGGAGAAAATTATTGTCTCAAGATTGAAATGGTTTTTAGAATATTATAAGCTTCTAGATATGTCACAATCCGGTTTCAAAAACAGAAGAAGAATAACAGACCACATTCTTCGCTTACGTGACACTGTACAGAAATCTTTGGCAAACCGATATCATGTTCTGGCAATTTTCATCGATCTTGAAAAGGCTTACGACATGGTGTCACACCAAGTGCTTCTATTCAAATTAGTACAAATGGGAATTAATCGTAGAATGTTTAATTTCATCAAGTCATTTCTTTCCCATCGCATGTTCCTAGTGCAACTAGGTTCCTCCTTGTCCTTCACCAAAACGTTGGAAAACGGAATTCCACAGGGTAGTGTTTTAAGCCCGATCCTGTTTACGATTGCAATCAATGATCTTCCTAAATCTATCTCGTCCCCTTTCCTAAATCTTTCCTAAATCTCGTAAATCTATCCCTCAGCACTCTATGCCGACGATTGCTGTTTCTGGGAAAGTGGTTCAAACATTGAACAACTTTATCATCTTTGCCAAACTTCTTTGAATAAAATAGCAGCATGGCGCATGAAATGGGGTTTTAGGGCATCTCCTTCCAAATCTGCAGCAGTTCTTTTTACTAAGGAAAGGAAACCCGTTGCCCACAAGTTGACACTCTGCAGCAGTGATATCCCTTTGAAAAAAGAGTACAAGTATCTTGGAGTTATCTTTAAACGAAACGGGGCTTACACATCTCACGTAGACAATGTCCACGGCAAATGTTTGAAACGACTCAACCTCCTCAGGATGCTTAAAGACACCTCCTGGGGTGCTAGCAAACGACCTCTTTTGTCCTTATACCGAACATTCCTCCAGTCGGTCATCGAATATGGTATGGAGGCATATTTCTTCTCAGCTTTGTCGTCAGTTGACCCGATCCTTAAAATTCAAAATGAAGCATTGCGCATATGCACTGTTGCAATGAAAAGCACACCACTTATCTGTCTTCAACATGCATGCCAAGAAATGCCTGTGAATCTCCGGCACAAATATCTATTCTTAAGACTCCGAGCTCATCTATGTACATTTTCTGCCCATCCCGCTTTGTCAGTGGTTACTGACAGCTGGCACGAAGCTTTTCCGGATGTAGCGGGTTTTTGCTCCTTCAATCAAATGACAAAACAGCTGTGGCCAAACGACCATTTCAACGCAATCACTCTCCTTATCCCCAACAAACCCGTCTGGTTAATCCCTCGTCCTACCATAGACTTGCACATGCAAGCGTACAATCACGCTTCCAACCAAACTGTCATTCTCCAGGCCTACCTCTCCCATTCACACGGACATTACGCACACCATACCCACATCTACACTGATGGCTCAAAAACTACTTCTAGGGCTTGCTGTGGAATGTACGTCCTACAATCCGGGAACAAAACGTCCATTGGGCTAAACAAATACTTTTCTGTTTTAACAGCAGAACTCTATGGCATCGTTACTGCTCTTTACTGGATCTTCTCCACCAAAAGTAGAACCTCCGTTATAATTACGGACAGTCTAAGCACGCTACAAGCCATCCAAAACGTTAGTTGGAAGAAAAATCCACTTTTAAATAAAGCATGTCTTTTATACTCTAACCTAACCTCTGCTGAATTCACGATTAATATGCTTTGGGTCCCTAGCCACAAGGGAATTGTTGGAAATGAAATAGCCGACAGATTGGCCAAACTTTCCACGACCGATGTTCCCCAAATTCTCCAGGCCGACACTCGGGTAAAGAACACTCTCAACACGTTACCTTAACCGGACATGTGCCAGCACCTCTCCGACATTTGCCTAAAACTTTGGAATGATTCCTACCGTCAATGCTTAACTGGTACAGCCTACAAAAGCCTATTCCCCACCATCCACGGAGCTACATCCAGTGAGTCCGACTCCCTTCAAACTTTTCAGGTTACGCACCGGACATTGCAGGCTTAACAGTCACCTCCACCGTCTCGGCCTCCATCCAACCAGCAATTGTGAACAATGCCAAGACCCAGAAACAGTTGCCCACTTTCTCTTCGTTTGTACAACCTATCAGTCTGAACGCACCAAACGGACCATGGAAGCGGACCATGGAATCTTTAAACATAGACTTTGCACTACCCTCAGTCCTATCCGATGACCAAGCAGTGAAGCATGTTGAGGAGTTTCTGCGCACATCGGGCAGACAAATTTAAAAACCAATTACAAAAGGGCCTGGCGCTACAAGACCCGCTGTCACAAAGCGCCACAAAACTCCCATAATAATAATAATCATTCTTGATGCGAACGTGCTATGAGAAAGAGGGCCATAATTCGTTTTGACATTTCTTGGAGTTATTAGGCAAAGGGCCGGTGACTGATGCTGTTTTTTGTGGTCCTGTTACCCTTTGTTTATGTGCGTGTATTAAGTGCGTGCTGCAAGTACTTTGTGTGCTTCCTAGTGCGTTAGTGCTTCATGTGCTTCCAAGTACTTTGTGTACTTACAAGTGTTTTATATCCTTTACGTGCGTGCAGAAAGTGCGTTACGTGCTTTATGTGCATTCCTTGAGCAAATGTTATCCGAGTAAATGCAAGCGCTAGTCGTTTGGTTTTAGTCTGTCAATTGTTGATTTGAACGCACATCAGACAGGTCACAAGGCCCAGCACGTTTAGAGTTTGTTTTGAACTCTACACCACCTTCTTTTTATGATAAAATTAGAATAATCCGTTGTGTTACTTTGATCTTTCCCAACACAAACATCAGTTGTTATTTGAAAACCTTACTGTAATTCTAGTTATAGAGATACAATTTTTTACAAATATCCCATGTGCTACTTTCATCAATGCAGTGTCACCAGCTGCAGGTATGTTTTGAAAACCCAATGTTTAATAATATAGACACTTTGCGACAGATAATTTTCGCAAAGAATTTGAAATGAAAATTTAATACTTTTGTATTGAAAAGTATACGAGCTACATTATCTCCTCTTTCTTATTCCATAAGCAATTTTTCCTGAAAAAAAATTTAATTTTTGCTGGCCTTCCCGAAAGGCGCTTCTTTTGCAAAAAGTGAACTACACTTAATACAAACGGTTCGTGTATCAATAGTACTGGCCAGAATCATTTTTGGGAATGAAGCAATGCTGTCAATAACTTATTTAAGGCATAGGTTCTCAAAGTGCTCCGTACGGAGCTCCAGGGCTCCGCGAGAGAAACCTCGGGGCTCCGCGAGCCCCCGCAGCTTTTTTGTTTTTATTCTTAGAAATTTATTGTGGGGATCCGTAAATTATGGTCAATTTCTTCATGGGCTCCATAACACCAAAAGTTTGAGCACCCCTGATTTAAGGTTTACATCTGTTCATGGTTGACATTGGCTCTTTGGAATTGTTTTATCAACAAATACAAGTTCTATGATTACGTTTTTAGGTTAATAAGTAATGCAATGTTTGATAATCGGGGGTCTGAACTGGACATTTGTTTTTTTGGTTTCTTTTTAATTAGAGTTGTATTGAGTGCAAATAATAGTCGGATTCATGATGGCGGGGATGCATTAGAAACACATCGGGTGAGGTTATATTATGCCCTCATATTTTTGAAAAGGGTTCTATGCATGCGCTTTGCTCCTCAGCTTCACAATAAAAACTTGTCATAGGACATCACGCCAAACTAAAGGAATGGAAGAAAATACACGCACAGCTCTATTTTGAACTTCAATAAACCCAAATATGCTGAAAAGATTCTGTGAATTTTCATTCACGTCATTTGTATTACCGCTCCCCAGCAGGCGTGTGCAGAGCAGGCCAGTAGCGAGGTGTTAGGATTTGGGAGTCAAAGTACATTTCTAGGGGAGCAAGATTTTTGTTCATATTATTTGTTTGAAACAAATTTGTCTGGGCACAACAAGCTTTGGCGGCACAAAAAATTGGGAGGCATTGCCCCCGAATGCCCCCCGTGGCTACGGGCCTGATGCAGAGGAAAGTGTGAACGTGCGACGGCCCCGGGCATCTAAGTCAGAGGGTACCCAAAGAGTGAAATTAATAGTGCCTAAGATCCTCCACTGTTACAGGAGCACCTAATAAACTTGGCTTTTCAGCATTGAAAGAGGAATGTACTTTCATTCGACGTAAAAATGAGGTAGAGCAAACATCTTTTGATATGAAAGCTCATTTGGGAAGTTAAATTAATAAGTGTAAGTGTGTAACTGAATTGTTCATATGTTCTAGTTGAATAAAAGGAGTTGCTTCTTCATTTGTTTTAACCCAACAATATTCTTAACAATTTGGTTTTTGTTCAAGAAAACATTTCATATACTGTTTATAATACAAAAGAACAAATAATTTCAGATACTATTTATAACATAAAAAATAGACAATTTTATATCTCTTATTGTTCTTCACAAGTGCTATCTTTCTTGGTGGGCTTATCAGCAGTGGCGTAACTACAGGTTTGAGCCAGGGGGGACAAAACGTAACTGAAGGGGGTCTACTGGTCACCGCAGGGGCCCACTCGCCAAAACTCCGAAAAAACGTTAAGAAATGATGGTGAATCTCTGGATGTCGTCGATGTCCATACTAGATAAAGAAAAACAACAAAAAAACCTCACAACTAAAAAAACAACAAATTAAAGCCTACTAAACATCAAAATTTCGTCTAAAGGAGGCCCAGTTTTCGCATTTAGCTTGCCAGGGGCTTCTCACCCCCTTGTCCCCCGTCAGTTATGCCCATGCCTATTAGATAGTATTTGCATACACAATTGCAATATCTAGTGCTTCAATGCATACCCATTACCGAACAATTTTGCTTATATATACGGTATCTGTCTCAGGACCACGAAATAAGGCAAATTATTGAAGACCAACACGTTAAAAGCAAAGAATACGCTGTGGAATATATTAACTTAATTTTTCGAAACTTGTTTATTTGTCAACACTAGTTTTTACGTATTTTAAATGCCTGCCTTTCTCACAGAATTGGTTAGGGCATACAATCAAGCAGTTATCCTGGGTATCACCAGACCTCTGTACACCCTCTGCTCCACCGCAACAAAAAGAATGTTAGGCCTCGATCGTGAAAATGAAATTATGTGAAGGTTTGTTGAATACGATGTAGTTTGCCAGTATTAAGTCAACGCATTAAACAGCCTGTAGTGGATTGAAGTAAGTGTTTGTTCAACTTTCACTTTGTTGTGAAAAAAATGACAGTAAGTTGAGGGGCCCTGCCTTGCGAAACATGCAATTTTTCAAATGTTAGCAACTTGATGGAAAAAAAGTGATCTTCATTTTTGAAGGCAATACTTTTCAGGTTCGTAGCGATTGGCGCCATTCGTAACAATTGTATTTACAAGATGTAAAAACTGTAAGAACAACTATTCATAGTGAATATCTATGAATATCATAATCAAGAAGTAATTTACAAAATTTAACCACGAAGCATTTCTTTACTTGAACATTGTAATCAGAAGTATGGCCTGTCATGAAAAGCCAAAAATGGGTGTTAAACATTGATTTTTAGTTTACTCATCCTAAGAATTTCCTATTCCGGAAACCTGCACTAACGCGTTAGCACCAGAATCATCAGTGTAGAAATTTTTGGGGGTGCGAAGGATTTTTGCCCGAATTTCCCGAAACTTGCCCGAAAAAGTTTGTGCGAACATTTTCTCATGAAGACTTTTTTTCGGGATGATCTTCAAACAAAAACGTCTTCATGTGATCTTCATGTGATTCTGCAAATGTTGGGCGTCATTTTTTTCAAATCTAACCACGTTGGGCGACATTTTTGCCCACATTTTCAGGGATTTCGCAAAGCTTTTAACAGATTTTGCCCGGATTTTCACCAAATCAAAACTTTTGGGGGTGCACTTGCACCCCCTGCACTCCCGCCTCCTACACCACTAAGCAAAATTGTTTCACATAAAAGCTTTAAGCTTTGATTCTTCACCTTTATGAATCAATGCAATAAAACATGAGTCTTTTGGCTTTGTATCAATTCGTACCCAACAACATCTCTCACACGGGTAAGATAAAATGTATCTCAATTTTCAACACAAATTTTATCAAAAGGAGCAGAAAATGCATTTAATAGTGACACTTAAAACTGTGTTTTTATGCCCTATGAAATATGACAAACGGATGTATGTCTGCATGCAACCCACGATAAGGGTTTAGTGTGAAGCTGATATTAGACCAATAAAATTGTGCATTCGGGTGGTTTCAAACCGAATTTTAAGGTTCTCATTTTTCATGCCAAATTTAAGAAATTTGGTGTTTTCAAAAGTTGTTTGGCATGCCAAAATGCTGTTAGGCATGTATTTCGTAGTTTGCCATGTTTTGGCCTGTTTTACTTGGCAGAAAAAGATGTTGCTTGGCATTTTTTAAAACGATAGCTGCTTTGGGCTGGTGCTTTTGGAACGTTATTGATCTGTTTTGTTTTTTTCGACATTTTAGAAGGTACAGTCTTTGTATATTTGACAAGCGATTTAACGTACTTTGTCCATCTGGACATGGCAACTTTTATTGTCTTTCTATGACTGCTATGTGATATTATTTTTAATGGATATTCTGTGGAATTGTGACATATCCAACACACCAAACTCTTATACCAGTTTAAACGTGAATGAAAGCTACGACAGTTGCATGTTTGGATATTCATAACCTGTATTTTTTGTTTCGGGCATATACGTATTTTGTTTTAAGAATGTTCTGTGAAAGGCAATCGTAGCATGTTTTGGTCTGGATATGCTTACTTCTGGAGAAATCCTTTGATATCAAAGGCTGCAAGGTGTGTCAGAGGATTTCTAGTTCAGTTCTGTGTTACTTCTGGAGCGTTAAGGTTACTTGTTGGTTTATATGTAATGATTGCGGTCTTGGTTCTGCAGCAACATTGGGTTTTTGCCATTGCTCATCTGGTTAATGCGAAACTGACAGCATTGGGCCTTTTCCGACTTTTTGGCATTTTCAAGCGATTTGGCATTTTTGGTCCATATAAAGCTGGCAATCCTGGTTTGAAAGGGGAGGGATAATTCCTTTTTTTCCCCGAGCGTTTTTGCCTCGACGGAAATTTTAAATTTTGTGGAACGTTTTTGCTGCAGGATTTCCCATATTTTGTTTCCTGATGGTAGGCCGTAATTATAAGTTTAAATAATTGACAACTTTTTAAATAATTGCGGCATTAAATTCTTCTGAAAACTCTCCCCAGAAGGCTCTTCCAGCACTGAAACCATGATAACACTCGTCCATCGGACTGAGCAGTAACAGATGTTACGGTAAACTGAGCAGGTCATGTGTCCCGAACTTGTCATGTGACCACTTCAACCAATCGTATCGGCACTGCTCCAGCAGTGCTTTTGCTTCATGAGGCAAAATAGACACTGCCTAACATTTGTACAACTTCTTTTCTGAAANGCATGCAATGCAAATTCTCAAGATGGTGCTGAGTGCTGGTCTTATGACGTTCAGGTGTGAAATTCGTTAAGCATTTTGTAATTTGGGAAAATNGGGTTATTCGAAACCGAATAAAACTAACTTATTGCATTTGTAATGAAAAACCTCAAAATTACCTAGTGAGTNCAAACCCACACCATGCGTTTAAAGCTTACAGCANANNNTNNANCNTTGGAAATGGTCTGCAATCTAATTACAAGTCAGAAAGAAGACGGCAAACTGAAAGTTTCTTTCTTCTAAAAGTATTACTCGAACACTGCGACTTGCTTACTCTGCAATAGTTCGGAAACTTGTAAAAGTGCTGCAACTGTATTTTGAGCTCTTGCAAAGTTTTCCCTTCTTTCGTTTCGGAGGTGTTTTGTGATATACCAAACGAATTGCACGCATTAGTATAGGGATAAAAGATATACGATTAGTTTCGGTTAGGTGGAATTTGCTTGCCTCATTCGGAAATCTGTATTTTGGTGGTAGTATTTTGAGCAAGCGTTTACTTGCTCAACTCTGGAAGATTTACCTAGACTTCAAGGCCTAATAGAAACTTTCACTGAACCGCATTTGGCATTGTACATGTACCTCTCGCTGTAATGACACTTACACGGACGTTTTGTCAACAAGGAGTCCGCTCAACCTAAACATCAAAAAAGAGGTCAACTCAAACATCCTATAAAGCTGGGGGGAAATTCTTGTTACTCTGAATCTGATGCTGCACACCAAAACTTAGAATTCGTTCTTTTGACTAGTCGTTGTTTTAAACAAGAAGCAGCACCAATTTTGTTTTCTCTAACGCTGCTGTCAAACGTAAGGCATCGTCATCGCCAATGTCGATTTCGACGTCATCTCCCTGGAGGCGCCGTTCATTAAAAATCGGTAATGACATCTTTTCGATAAAACGTTCAAATAAATAGAAAGGTTGCTGTATAGATGGAAAAACAAATAAGGAACCGGAATTTCATCGCCATTACAAATACACCTTCTAGAAAATAAGCCTACTTCAGTATTCTCTTCGACCTGAATAGGCAAAATGTGATGTGTTTTGTTCTTGACAACACGAAAATGTGATAAATAGCGTCTGAAAAATGCAAAGCAAAGTTCGTTGCTCATATAGGTCTATTTGAATGGCCAAGTATGACTGTACATTGCATTGTTATCTTTTGTCATAAACACGTCATTTCACAGCAATCAGTATGAGACTCAACAAAACAAGTAGCCATAGCGTCACTTTTGAATAATATCCCATGACTTCCCAGTTTGAATAATGACGCAAAAATTATGAGGAAATTAAATGAAGAATTGAAAGAACTCAGGATGTTCATATTTAAAAATTCTTTGTGGTTTTATGAAACACGAAAAGTATTTGAACACTTGTGGTGTTTTTGTCTTCATTGCTTGCTTGACAGAGGGCTGCATCCATAAAGCTGCCACATCGTTAAAAATACCTCCCGCTGCGTTTCATCACCAAGCACTAAATTCGTAAGGTATTCCTTGGTGCAAGTACGACGAAATTAGGGAAAGGAGTTTATTGATTTATTTTACACAAACTGGAGATAAAACTTAATAAGGTTAAAGCGCTTTATTGATTCCGCCCCTTTGCAACTCCACCTCGCATAAAGATTTGCTCAAACGGCATCATCACAAGCTGCCCAGAGAACGAAGTACGAACGTTTCTCTGAAGACGTCCTCGACGACTAAAATAAATACAAAATAAACTTGGCTTCGTTATTATGAATCAGTGCTTTCTCGAAAACATATCGCTACGTCCACAAGACGAGATTCTTAGATTTTCAGACGAGGGGAGGTGATCTTCTTGGAAACTGGCAAGTTATTAGTATTATATAATGAGATGCTCACATCAAATTGAATAGTTTCAATTTCCTCTGTGTATATAAGGAATAGTATCAGGCAGAACGAAAAAATGTGATGAATAAAACAAAGCACTGAAATAAATTTTTGTTATTTTCCGAAAACCTGTCGACATCATGCAGCTCGTGAAAGATTTGTTTATTTTCTGGAGGAAGAAACAAATGCATACAAAAAAGCCGGAAAGAAGGATATTTCAGCGAAAGATACAATGCAAGTATTAGAAACGATTGGCATAAACTTGGCTAAATTTCTGAAATGAAGCGATGCTATCCAACGTTAATGACACGTGTTGATCAACTTGATGAAATTTTTTTCCTTACCTTTGTGGAAGTATTAACCTCTGGATGTGCATTTGCTGAATAGCCGATATAAATTTCATCGCCTGTGAAACTTCGTTTTAGTTCCTGTTGATGCGGTGATAAACAAAGAGAGGCTCACATTTCCCACCGAGAGTATATATTGTACTCCCTGCAATTGACAAGTTCTCAAACCTCCGTGCAACCGCTTTGGGGCTAAAGGAAGTACTCGAAAAAAAGCGAAATAAATTAATAAGTGATGGAAACTCTCCACGGCTGCCTTTCTACTGCTTTTCTACTTTTTTACCAAACTGAACAAAATCGACTCGCGGGTGTTGTATCTAGAAAGAAACTGTATTGATCATGTAAATGTTAACTTTCATCGCGCGATTATACGACAAATGATTTTCAATTTCTCCTTCATTGCGTAATTACGGCAAAGGTTTTTCGATTCTTTCAATCAGGGTTCAATTTACTTTCCAAAAGATTTGGCAGGAAAAAGAAGCTTAAGTGGATTCATCTAGAAATGTGACTTGTCTCAAATGAAAGCTCACGAGGCGTCGATGAAACGTCCTTNAAAATCATTAATCATTCTCTCGCGAAAAACGTCGATTGAAGAGCGCTTGAACGTGTTCTTAGAAAGAATAATATCGACGCACGTTCTTCTGCCAATCTATGGAATGAACTAATTCACTAAAAATTACCAGGGGTTGTTTTAGTGAGGTTTCAGAACCTCTCTACTTCAGCTACTAGGTAGGAAACTACAAAGATATGAGTTTGTAGGTTTGTGGAATATGTTACATCAAAGTGATGTAATTCGGTCGTGTTGACGTTTTTAGCAGTGTAGAGTGATTAAACGCACTTTGATTTAAACGAAGTCTCCAGCAAATTTTCGAGAAATCTTGAGAGTACGCCAAAGTGGTCTACATATGTTTTTTCGACCTAGAGGCAGCATAGGATCGGGTCCCTCGTGAAATGCTTTGGGGGGTGTTGCTGGAGTACGGTCTTGACGGCCGCCTGTTGCTAGCGTCAAGTCACTGTATTCTTTCTCAGAAGTTTGTGTCCGTGTTGGAGTAGTTAAATCACAACCGTTCACACTATGGACAGTCACTGTGAGTCGACGAGGGTGTCACACTGTTGGAAGCTGCAGGATCAACCGTTTGTTTTTTCAGACGATTTGATAATTTGATACTAGCATCTTCTCCTTCAACATGCACTTGATCAGTTTTCTGCTGCGTGCAGGCAAGCCGGAATGAAAATCGGCACTGAAAAGACCGAGGTATTGCGTCTCTCCAGAAAACCAAAGCAGTGTAAGCTGCAAGTGAGAGGCATTAAGATGCAGCAGGTGCGGAAGTTCAGGTACCTTGAGGTTTTATTTACGAGTGACGGAAGATCGAACAAGGAAATTGATACAAGGTTTGGTACAGCAAAATGCAGTTTTGCGTGAGCTTTATTGCTCTCTGGTCACAAAACGGGAGCCTTCAAACACCGCAAAGCTGTCAGTTTTTAAATCGGTCTTCGTTCCGATTCTCACCTATGGTCATGAATCATAAGTGAATGAAAGAATACTATCCAAAGTACAAGCGGCAGAGATGGGATTTTTACGAAGAGTTCACGGTGAGACTGACATTTTGCGACAAAGTGTGCAGCTGTGAAATTCGCTAAGCCGTAAATGTCGAGCTGCATCTCCTCCAAATCGTGTCCAGAATGTGTCACGAAAGACTAGCGAGTCAAGTCCTGCACGAAAGACAAGCTAGGCAACGACGAGCGAGGCAACCCATGGGAAAGCGCGCCAGCGGTCGCTCAAGGATCAGGTGGGATGACTACATCTCCGATCGTTTTTGCTCCCGTCTTGGTGTGGAGCCAGCAAAACTATCTGAGATTACTTCTTACCATGAGGTGTTTGGAATCCTCCAGGTCTACACTGACCCGCGAATTTACCCAGAGAAAAAACTGTCATGAAAATGACACGAAATGAATATTTAAACCAAATGTAGGGTGATCCAAAAAAACAGAACCCTTAATAATTTTATTAAATCCTACGAAGATCCAGTAAACTTCAAGCACTTTGCAGGTTTTAACTTAAGTTTGTGTACGATCATTCCGCAAATTTTGAGTCACTGAAGTCCCTTCGCATGAAAGTCATGTTCTTTCCAAAATGTGTTCCAAATGGCCTTCACGGCTTTGGAGGCAAACTTACGTACGTCGTGCAAAATTGTCAATTACTCGAACACATTCTTCTTTGGGTTTTCACTGATTTTGGCTGTGCACCGTCCGACACTCTCTGAACGTCTGAATCCAGTCAAAAATTCTGCTTTTTGATGGAGCATGACGACACTGAAACTTTCTCCGAAAACTTGCTTGCACTACTTTGTCTGAATTGTTAGCAAAATAGGCCTCCATGCTAAGTGCTTTCTCTTTGGTTGACTAAAGCAAGATGAAAAAAACTACTGTTGCAATATTTCGAGCACTAAGTCTACTACTACAACCTGAAAAATAAAAGAGGAATAATTAAAAATAAAAACTTTATTCAAAGGTTTGTGGGTTCTTTTTTGGAAAGTGTTTTCGTCACAAAGTTCAGTATGAAGACGTTGGACCACACTTAGACTTTGGTAAGAACGAATTTTGCGTGCGTTTGCATCAAAATAACTTTTTCTTTCTGTTTAATCAATTTGTAATACGTAACTGTATTTTTAAATTTTTTTTTCCGGAATGCAAATTTGCTTAAAACATGTTTCAATATCTTTGTACTTGCAGACTCTTGCAGGAGATTTTTAATCACCTTTTATGAATAGTCAAACAATATTCTTGATCGAGCAAATAAAGAAATGAACAGCACACGAGTTTTTCAGCGACATAAAATTTACATGATCATTGACGCTTGTTTTTTTTGAATTTTTTTATATTATTGATTTGCCGTTGACTCGTGGTCCATACCAAAAGCACAATCAAATAACACAAGAGCACAAAAATGGTTAGCCATGGAGCATTGCAGAGTAGGTGCAATCACACAATCAACACTGAGAAGAGCAAAACACTTTGACAACACCCAACTACAATGTCATTCACGCATCATCATACAGGGGTCCCATAGTGGGAGAGAAATGAAGACATTCCAACATCAAATTTTGGGGTAAGCAACTAACAGAAAATAAGCAAAAATAAGTCAGATGGGTGTGATCATCGGCGCACAGCGACATGTGAACTGTTTTGATCAAGGTTTCAAGAGTTTCGCAAGACATTTAGCGTGAGGCTGACAGCCAATCTTTTTTACTGAATTTAATGCAGGATTTGACGGTTTGTGTTTTGCCACTTATATATATTCACTTTTTGTATTAATGAAACGTAATCTTGAAAAGAGTCGATTTGCTATCACAACATGCTTTATCCGTTGTCGCACAAAAAATAAAATTTCACGGATCTTTGCACATCCACCCTTGACGCTGACCGGAACTTTTGGAACCTCAAGGTAAATTCTTAATCACTGATGAGTAGGGCCGGCCTTAAGCCAATGGAACCAATGCAGTTGCATTGGGCCCCGCGTCATGGTGTTTAGGTAGACTGTTCATTTTTTCCAGATACCCCTTGCGCTCGAGATATCAGTAGAAACGGCTGATAAACCTCATTGTTAACAAACAACGCTGTTGTTAGAACGAGCGATGAATTTCCTCTATTATCGAACGTTACCAAACGTGCTCAATTCTCGAGGCAAGGCTTTATATCTGCGTTCTACCTGGGTCGTATAACGCGGTTGACTGAACACGATGACGTCATAAAACCACTGCTCAGAGGGGCCCCGCGCCTAGGTCTTGCATTGGGCCCCGCACCTGCCAGGGCCGACCCTGTTGATGAGGCAAGAAAATGTTTTGGTCCACGCCATCCTACAAGTGTTTGTGCATAGTACAAGCTCTTCAAGTTCTGCAAAAAACTAAGAAACCTTTTGTATAACAAATACCTTAGTAACGCTCAAAATTATTACAGGGCCTTATGCAACAACTGCATTCAACAATAGCAGGCACGTGCTGCTTATTGACACTTAAAATAAAAGTGAAGTCTGGGAGTATTTCACTTTAGTCTTGTTGGGATGATTCAGTTTTTTTGGTTTCAAATTATGAATTTCTTCAAAATTAACATAGCACACTCTTTACCAACATGCCTTTCCTAAAAAGTTGTCTGATAACTACAGTATTTTGAATAATGGCAGAAATCTATTAGAAATTGGAGCATAAAATTGCGATAGACTTAAAGCCTTCAAAAAACTATACATTTTTATTTTGAGACGTTTCGGATTATTCTTAATCCATCGTCAGTCAAAAAGAAAGCAACACCTGGCAATGCTAGCAATTCAAAACCAAAAGGCTCAGTGACGCAAGAAATAACAGTGTGACGCAAAAGACGTCAAAAGCAAAACCAAGACCGCCAACCCTGTCAAATTCGCTAACAGTGAAAGCAGGACCAAC
>JGI24021J15306_10001140_pt1 | contig 24769 bp, 12 predicted proteins | sample Ectturendosymbi1_FD_15306 | JGI IMG/M metagenome (IMG submission 15306) | reverse complement strand
GTAAATGTGCGGAGCACACTAAGTAAATGTGCAACAGAGCACACTATGGTGCTTGTTAACACGCCATTAAAAGTTCTTAAAGGTAGATAAAAGTAATATTGTATATACTGATTTGAGGAATATTTAGGGAATTTTTATAAGATTTTGGGAATTTTAAGCTCAACTTCAGGGAATTTCTAGGAAATAATTGTGGGAACCCTGCCAGCAAAGGCAATTACCGTAAAGTTTCTTGTCTGGGAGAACACAGCACGCCGGGAACTTCACCCCCTTGAGTTAACAAGCAAGGTAACTACAGAATTTGCCTATAACGGCACCTCTAGGGGATTGTATAAAGAACGTAATTTCCGAATTGAAGTTATGAGCGAATTGAAATGCATGCAGAAGATACCATCGGCACCGAACAAAATGCAACGTTATAGGCGAATTGACGTTACATACGAAGCCGTTACAAACGAATTCAACTATATAGAACAGATTTACAAGAGGTTTCAGGCCCAATTCAGATTAAATTAAAAAAGTTAGTTTCGGGATATATTGTTTATTTTTAGGGCAAATTTTTTCCGCCCCCCCAGTAAAATGCCTTCCCGTACGCCTATGGTAGAAGGTGTTATCAGACAAGCGATTTATCTGAAAAAGAATGCTATATCATTAAGAGGATAAATTTAACAATGCCTCCAACAGCACAAAGGTCTTGATTGCAACAATAAAACTTGGGAATCTTGCATGGTCGTGTGGTTGCTCACGACAACTTTTTTTCGATTTCTTTCAGAAACGACAGACAGGCAAAGGTAAGTTGTTTGCAATCAGAAATACTTCACGCCAATAACCATACACAACTGTGGTTGAAATATCTGTTCGCAGGCTTGCAACACTAGCCGACCTTCGGCACGACGTTTCTACTTCTCTTGAAAAGATCTCCGACACAGAAAAAAACAATTTACGACAACCAATACGTCAGAAAATAGCTACCAAGTACATCCGATTACTCGAAACCTCTTGCTCGTTGATTTGACGAATCTCTTAATTAGTTGCGCGTGAGATAGCAGTTCGCGTGGGATAGCAGTTCGCGTAGAACGGTTACGAGGACGCAACAGCTAGGTGTGATGGTTTAATCTATGCGACCTGAAAAACCTCATCAATGTTTATCATCAAATAAAAGCCTGAACCTGTTCACATTAGAACTTTTACATCGCCAGACCGCCCAGTGATTCAGTGACAATCAACTAATCACACATTCACAAACGATGCGAGTGCCTTTGATCCAACCTTTTTGTGCACGGGAAAACTGTGATGGCCACGTGAACAAAACTTGGAACGTTTTCGTGGCAAGCATGTAAATGAACGCATAGCGTACACTGTGTGCCGAACAAAACCACCGCGCACAGATACAGACAGACAATTAACAACAGTGCAGATTAATAGAACGCCAACCACCGCGTCGGATGTTGTGCTCAATCGTTCTTCGCTTGGGATAAGCATCGCGACGATGAAACCTGATTTGTGACGAAACCATGAACTAAACTAAACCATACACAATTGGGATTTGACTCCTCTTCCAAACAACACTAGATTTTTATTCGACAAATGCCTCACACGACAACCGGCAGTGTTGTGCCCGCGCCATTTTGCAAATTGTCCCACACTTCAGCGCGTTAAGATCAAAGCTATACAAAACCAATTTTCATCTAAAAAAAACACACAGAAAACAAAATAGGTTGCACGCATGAAAAATAGCTCAAATAGTAACGTGTGAGATTTAGACTAGGGCTTTATCGCTGACCAATCTAAAGCCAATGAAACCCTGCTCAAAGGTTCTGCAGTGGTGAAAACAAAATCTCAAGATGATGGACGACATTTGTAGTTTCCGCAATAAAAACCGCCATGCAGAGATGCGAAACAAACAATACAAAGGCATAAATACAATCTACTACAAATTGTGCCAAAATGGTCATCAAACAAAACAAAAACTTGAAGTCTGTACTTACAAAGCTTACCTATTTACTAAAGCATCGACATGGAAAATCTGATTGTTTCATGTGCTTGACGCGATGAAAACATAAAACAGTGATTGCACTGATCTTAATCATTACCTCTATGCAAATAACATTATACATGAAATTCGCTCAATCCAAAAAACACCAGCCAAGGCTTGCAACAGCAATTTCAGTAACCATCAGAATTTCGGGCATGATTAAAAAACACAACAACCGTGTGGATGACATTTGCTCATTAATAAAGCAACAACGCTACAGCAACCAGTGACTGCTCACTCAACTAGACTGCCTGCAGCTACAGCTCGCAGGGTTCCCACACATATTTAAAAATAACTTTCTGTACTTTTTCAATACCTTTTCAATACTAAACTTAAAAAGTTCAATACCTTTAGTTCTGTTCATTTTTTGAAATTCTTAATCATGAAACTCAATTTTGCACATTGCAAAACACTGCATAAATAATGAAGTGCCTTGCCTTCAGTAAAATTCTGCTCAGATACTTCAAATTTATTTTCAATTTTGAATTTCCATAGTTTTTCAATACTTAACGCATATTTTCGCCAATTTCAATACTTTTTCAAGGTCTTGAAAACCGATTTTGAAATCCATTGCTTTCAATGCAGCGTGGGATCCCTGGGCTCAAAAGTCCTGAGATCTTTGCGCAGATAGGGAAGAGAAGGACAGCAATATACTTAATTACTTTTTCAAGGAGTAAGATTTACCAAGCATTTTCGGCAAAACGCAGGCGTCACGTTTTTCCACAGGTCAGTCGTAAAAGCTTTCTAATCACGCTCACAGAAGTTGTCAGGTAGTCGCATATCAACTATTTCACATCTTACTCGGCTTCGTTATTTCTTTCCCGTTCGAGGAGGGCGGAGGGGGCGCCGGAGCTTTTCGCTTGGAACGAACCGACGGTGTTGGCGCTTTTTTCTGAGCAAGATCTAGAACAGCAAACGAACCAGTGGTATAAACAACAAGTTCTTCGTGTTGTTTGTTTCAAAACGAAAAGTCAAAAAGTAATTTGGCCTGAACAAATCGGCTGCGAGACGCCATTAAAATTGTCTGCAAGTAACACGTTCCTTTCAGAAGTTGGCATACCGCTCCGAGTTCCGTGTCAGCAAAAAACGGCTGAAGCATTCAGTGGTTCAAGATATTCAACTCATAAAATCGACCAGCCAGACTAAGACATATAAGGGAATTTCTGAGAATGTTGTTGTAAAACACGGAAAGTTACTTCTTGACCCATTAACAGTCAGTAACAACAAACAGAAACCTAGCATCAGATAGTACGCGAAATCCTCAAGATGCCAGACTTTACCGCCCTTGCGATTGAATCACAAAAACGATGGCGTTTCCGCAGAATCAAAGCCGATTATCGCAATCACAAATCAACGTGTTGAAAGGTAACGGTCATATTATTCAAGCAGGCGTCATTCTATCTGCTAACGTGTTGGAAAAGACTGTACAGGTACACACATGTCACGTGATAGAAATGAGACGAAAATAAACAAAAACATCTTCTATATACATAAACGTGCTGGCCGCAATCTGCAAAATGTATTCTTAGCACTAGAAACTACAAATACCACATGAACTTTCGCAAACCACGAGTGTTTGAAGTTTGGATCAATACTTACATAAAACACTCTATTACCTTCTCGCTTGTCAGCTAGGTACAACTCCCGCAAATTGTAATGATTTAGCGTGCTGTTCAAGTCCAGGTGTACGTCGTGATCTGTTGGATGACGGAATTCGATGAGCTTCCGAGCGTCAGCATCGAGATTTAGCTTGTCGCAAATGGTCGTGAAGATTGAACTTAAGTGAGCGTCTGGACTGACACGTATGATGCTTTGCCGCATACGAGGAAGCCGCACAATCAAACGCACAGTGTTCTGCAATACAAGCCGCTGTTGAATCAGTTCTGATTAAATTGAACTCTGCTAATGTAGACCTTACTTAACACACAGCAACTTTTTATGCAGCGCTTTAAATCTTCATCACTGCATGAAAATATTATCTGACTTTATAAAATAAACAAGTGCAACTTGGAATAAACAACAAGTGCAATACGTCTTTGCAGAGTCCGTCAGGAGATTTACAGTAAAGAATACTTAACACCAATTAACCATTTCACAATGAACCCATCGATAAGCCACAACTAATGAAGAGCCCACGGCGCCCATACAAGCGTTTCCAATTTTGCTATTAACTACAAGGCGGCATAAAGTATGCGCAAATGAATCCTGAAACAGATCCCACCAAGACGGAATGCACTAGGGCAAGTTGCTTTTGCTCTTGTTTGTTTACCGAAACAGAAAATCGAACACACGGTTGTTTCACCAGCTGGTCGCTGTGAAAATTCCTGAACTTCCTGCAACGGTGTGGCGTAGACATATAGCTAGAAACTAAAACAAGAACCGACCTCACCAACCGTTGCACAGGAAACTGATCTTGATTTAAACGCATAACTGAAATTTGCTATTTGCTCACCATGGATAAGCTACCTCACCTCATCGGTTTCTGCCGATGTAGCACTTGCTTTTGTAGTACTCTTTTTTAACTTAAACATGCTGCATTTCACTAGAAACGCTTGATGGCAAGGTATAGCGCACTCGTCAATAGCATGCGAATATTAGCTCAGCATAATCCAAGAAAACTTAGGCTGGTCTGACGCACTGCAATGTCACTTATAGCCTGGGGTATTTTAAGCTCGCAACACCAGGCGAAATAAAGTACTATCGAACCTGTTTCTACAGCAAGATACACAGAGCCAGAGGCAATGCGATTAACTCATTGCGCAGAATGGCATTTATGAGATGTTTCACTAAACGATCGGTATTGTATTGCCTGTGGTTGATGAACCGAGATCGTGACGGCCGACAATAATCAAGCCTAGCAAAAGTGTCGGGGTGAAAGTTACAGAAAGAGGCAGAACTTGCTGCAATACTGTTAAGTAACAGCTGCAAAACTTGCTTAAAAAGCTACGCATCGATTAGAGCAGCCAACGCTTTAAAATAGTACAGATTACCACGGTCAAGTCCGTCAGCGACAAAAGAATTACTGCACATTACACACAATAAGCATTTTTGTCATTCACCTCTAGTGATGGGGGTGGAGGACGGGGTGGAGGAGCATGCTTTGAATCGGAAGATTTTGTCGAAGACGTGATTTTTACCACAGTGAAGTCGAGCTTACCAACCGCTATAGATGCTTTACGTGCTTTAGTATGCGTAGACATTCCCACAAACTCAATACTGTGCGAGCTCGGAGAAAGCTTGAATTTAGAAAAGATGAGCGTCTTCAAGTCACTCAGGGGAGTACTGAAAAAGCAAACAATTATAAGACTTCTAACTCGAAAGCATTTTTTAACCTGTAACACATTATGAGCTTTTGCAGCTTTTATCAGCATTAAACTTATGTGGTAAAATCAAATTGTACTTATAACAAAAATCACACTGTTTGAGACATGTTTTAAGGTGCTAAGTAGAAAAAAGAAAAGTTCTTCATTTTAAAGCGAGATTTTATAAATCACAAAAAAAGTTTGTTATACAAGGAAACATCAAAACAAAGTACAGCCACTAAGAAAAATGCTGTTATGCACTCTAGTACAGTACTACCAATGCATCAATGCTCAATCTTAGTAGCATGTAATTGCTTGAAATACTTCCTGAATTTGCAGCTTAACTTTAGCAGCAAGTGCATAAACTTCCAAGGATTAGCTATCTTAAGTATCATAGCTGGTAAAGCGCTTTTCATGGAGATAAATACATCTTCAAGCTTTTGATTAGAAATCACAACAGAGAAGTGCTAGTTTCAACATTATAAGCATGGCAAGTAATTTTTTGACCTAAAAACTTAAAATTTTGACCTATAAATTGTCAGTGTTTGCAACTGCAAAATAATTCAGCCATAGGTGTTGAGGTTAACCCGGAAGCATATTCATGCACTCCATGCTTCAAAATTTAAAAAAATTTGGTTGTTTAATTTTGGGGATGATATACTGATAAGTACATTGACAACTTCAGTAGAGTCTAACACGATCAGAAAGTTGAAACACTACATGCACAATGGATTGAGCATTTACCAAACCAAGTACTGTAAGACCACATTTCCTGGTCTAGCCAGGCCTATCCTACATAATATTCAATCGTCCAGTAGTGGGCAAAACGACATTATTATGTCAGAAATTGCAACAAACCCATTATTGTCTATCAAAAGGAATCCTTTCCCAACAAAGAATCAGACACTAAAAATCCTACAGAGTATATATTTTGCCGACAAGGTAGGCATCATCAACTCTTATTCAAATAGAATAAGAAAACCCATTATTATTACAGAATTGCAACTAAACTTGTAAAAGCATATCAATATCTGTTGTTGCAGTTTCAATAAAATATCCGATAGAGAAAAAAACTGTGCTGCAAGAAAAGTTTGACCCAATGATAGATTTTGACTTAATGATCAATTTTGACGCTTTTTGACCTAATAACTTGGGATTCCCTCATGGTATGAGCGTGAAATTTGGTTTGTGGACGTTGCATAAACTTTAAAAAAAGCAGAAAAATTGACTTTTGGTTGCCCTAATTACAATCAAAACTGTGAAAAACTCACCTCGCAGGAATTGTTAAGGATTGGATATTGTTGCCTTTGGGCAACATAACTTGGAATGTTATGTCATGATCATATTCTGTGCCATCAAGAGTTGATTCAGAGTCTTCAGATGCACAATATGTAATATCTTCAACCACAGATCCATTAGATCTGCATTAGGCATTGGTATCATGAACAGAATATTGAAAATTGTACTCATGCTTCACAATTAGGTCAGCTTGCTGCATTGAGTAGTTTAAGTACATTGTCCTTTGCAGCAACTCTGTAAAGTAATACCTAAAACCACAACAGTTGGTACAATTGACAAACATGATACTGTGCACAATTGTTTGCCTTTGATTTTCATGAACATATATAGTTTCTAAACCCAGGAAGCAACTGTATCTATGTTAATGAACCATAAAAAACTGAACAGTGTTTTTATAATGTTGCAAGGACTCCATCCCAGTTGCATCCTTGCATTATATGTTTATACATGTATTGGCTATATTAGGCATTGCTATAAATCTACAATACTGCTACTAATAGTTAACACTTACAGTAGCAGCCTATGTATCATCAAGTAAAACTTCTTCCACAATATCACTAGCAGTGTTGTTGCAGCATAGGAACAGAGTGTTACCATTTGAATCTTCTTCGATTTTAAAAGTTGCACATTCAGCTCACTGCTTTAAGTTATTGAAGCAGGAGGTGTTCTGGGAATTTAATTGAAGTACAGTAGCACTCCAACAGTAAGATCTTTCACCATGACTAACACATTGGACTGCACATTTCAGTTTTGACCTACTGCCATGTGCAAAAAATACCACAGAATTATAATGAAAGGTAAATATTTTCAGTACTAGAAAAACAATTTCCCAAAAACAATACTAAAAATGTGCAGTTTGAAATAAAAATAAGTGAAAGAATTAAAACACTAAAAATGATATTTGCAAGGAAGTAGAATGCAACTGTTTTTAAAACAATAACTTAATGAAGAATCATCACAAGAATGGGGCATGTGAATATCGAAGACTTTATAACCTATATTAAATAAAAAGAATACATAATATATTCTCATAAAACCAATTGCATGAAACACCGAAGTGGATTTCAGAGAACTGAAATAGAAAAATCACTTTTAAATAAGTGCGAACTAATTCAAAAACTTTTTAATTTGTTTCATTAAGATGAGTCTTCCGTTTAATTTGTCACAAATAGCTAAGTTGGCATTTGAAAAATCCTTCAAACTCCACAAAATGATTATTAGTGTTTTACCACAGATGTTGTTATTCATAAAAAAACTCACATACTTAGATAAAACAGCAATGCACCTTCCACAAAATAGTTTTGCCCATGTTACCAAACTTGAATGTCTGCAAGCATAATTTAGCATACCTTACAAATAAAGCTGTAGATGGATAAATGAAAAAATTATATTTATGGATTGAAAACAATACCTGGTCATTAGATTGTCACAATTGAATTTAGATCTTCAATAGCAGAGTAGCTATTGACAACTTTTTTGTAGTTCACCATCTGGCCTCAAAAATACTTACTGAGGAAGTGATGTCATTCTTGAAGTATAGCAGGCGTGGTCACAGTGACAGGAAAAAACAGCTTCTGAGATAATTATCTACATGACAAAATGTTGTTGAGCAACTTTCAGCAATGAGTTGCTAAGTAAACCATCTGCAATGTACACCAACACAACAATCATTACATCAGCTAAAGGATTTAGGTTATTTAAACCCAACTTGCATTTTATTTGCAAAAACTGATTCTGACTAGTCACCGAATTTTCAATGTCAGTTAACAAAAATCACCAGCAAGACAGCACTTCACCAAATACTGAGTAACACAATTACAGCAGAAGAACAGACATACATTTTGATACCAACATACAGTACGCTTCCGCAATGTTCTGAAACTCGCCAACTCCCAAATATTTACCCATACAAGCACAAGGAAACAGCCATGAGAAGTATTTGTAGTTAGAACTAAAATGCTTTCATATGGTGCGAACTTTTAATATGAAAATTTAGTTTGATGAAACCAAAATGCATAAAAAGAATAACCAAATGTGTAACATATAACCCAGTTAAAATTCTACAATTGGTGAGTACATGAAAAAATAACATCTTGGGGGGGAGATCAGGAAACAAAACTCTGAAATCAATTATTCTTTAAGCATTTTCACCTGTAATAACATTATATGAAGATAATGCAAATGACATCACTCAATACATGGTTGCTAGGTGCATGATAAAAGAGTAAGATTGTTTCAAAGCACGTGGTAAATAACATAAATTGGTTGATTGCCATAAAAGTCTGAAAATAAATCAAACAAAATTACATTGCATGATTTTAACTAAACCTTATATGTGGAAAGTTAGCATGGAAAATAGTAACTGCACCTAATCACATTGGTCAACAGATGCATAACATACAAATACCTTGTCTCAACTTTGGAAACAACATCTGAGGCCTAACTAAGATTATTGAAAACCAGTGTGCTATGAGAAAATTTTCACTGAACACAACTACAATTACGCAATAAAAAATGGAAAAACACAGTTGTTTTATAATAAAACTAATTGTAAGGAAACACAAAATATTATATATATTACACTATAATCTTGTTTATAGAAACTACAGACTTAGAAATATGAGAAAGTTGCCCTTGTAACTACGAAGAGTGACAAGTAGACAATTGATTCCATAAGCAACATGTCTACAAATGATTACCATCACACAAACTAGAACAGCTCAATTAATGAATCACCTGTCATTGACAAGTGAGGTGATTAATCATTTTGCTAGTGTCTATTACTCACTCACCATTCATAAACTGATTAGAATATCTAAAGGAATAGTAGTAGTGCAGCTTAATTTTTGAAAAATGACTTTGTCAAATATATTTTCCATAAAAAACAGAAATGCGAAGTACTCTTTGCAGAGAAAGTCTAAGTTTGCATGGTTTTGCTTAACAGCTTTGAAGCCAGGCAAATTTCATTGCAAAAGGTATAATTTCCCACATTGGGTAAGTCTTTGCAACTCCATTAACTTGTCATTCGATTGTGCTAGAAAGCTGTTCAAACCCTTAAAAAACTTGGCAAGTCTTCTAGTTTGCAATTAAAAAGTTCTTAGGTTTTGGGTTTTTTTTTTTGTGGGCAACATTATAAATGGGATAGGTTTCAGCTGAGGTTATCAGGCCCTGGGCCCCAACTGCAAGAAGGAAATATTTCGTTCAAGTTTTTAGTGGAAACTAAGTTCAAATCCGAGTTTTTTGAGCCTTTATTGGTTTTCTAACAGTTCTGGTGCAAAGGTTATGGCCAAAAAGCCATAAAATTAGCAATATTACCAAACATTAGTAATTTTATCTAACTTTTGAACCAGAAACCTTAAAAAGCCAATTAAAGGCTCAAAAGACTCGGATTTTAGCCTAGTTTGCATTGAAAACTTGAACAAAATACTTCCCTCTTGCAGTTAAGGCCCAGGGCCCGATAACCTTGAAACACAACGGCAACTTTGCCTTTAAACTCAATTGCTTTTTCACACTAAGATTTGCAAGCTTTTATAAGGTACATTTGAATCTAAATGGCTAGAAGTGTTGAATAGTTTCATTTGAGAATAGTAACAATGACATCTAAATATAAATTTGATAGCTTTCTTGGATTACCTTACCTATGCACAGAATTCTTTCATAGCCTGCTTGACCATAGTCTTATCACTCAAAAAATATAAAGCTTGAAGTGTTGCAACAACAGTGCTAACATATCCTTTTTGCGTATTTGTTATGGAGCCTATCCACAAAAAAAGTTGCTTCTAAAAAGCTACGAAAACCTTGACTATGCTAGGCTGATAAGCGCTTCTAATTGTCTACTTAACACCAGAAGCAAAGTTGACAGGGCAACTAGGTTTAATGTAAGTGAGTAATTACACTCAAACCATGCACTATTGCTTTAAAGAAAGAATTAAGATGTGTGGTGGAACAACTTTTCTATAAGCCTTGATGTAATTCTGTTGATGCAAGTCAAACTATTAGCAATAGAAAGATTAATTTCATAAAGGTGACTTGTGGAATGTAATGGAGCAATGAAAAATGCCACATATTCTTGAATAATTTGTTCTTGTAGTTCAGTGTTAATAAAAGGGGTTAATTACTGCGATTTCTATAACATAATGATCAAATTATTTTTAGATCACAAGAAAATATTTTTGCTACTTTCACATTAACTTAACAATAGGCTGAGAAATATATATCTGAAACCATGGGACAGAACCAAAATGCATGATGGCCATGTTCTAGCTCATTGTTTTCAGCAATGAGAACTACAGTATAAAAGAGCAAAATTAAAATAAAGCAAAAGCACACAACATACAATCATTAAGACAAGGTATTTATATGACTAATATAATCCACTACAGACAATGATGAATCCACTTTTTACAATTGGAACCTCTAAAAAAGTAGCCACTTGAACTGTGATGCTCATCTACAAAGAATGAAAACTTCCAATAAGGTCTTGTTATATCATGTGCACAAACTGTTTTCGCACAACACAGTGCATAAAACATTAATCAACTGCAATTGCATGCTATAAAATTTTGCACATATGAGTCACAACTTTTTTCCCAAGGTGTGCCTTATTCATCAGGGAAAATAAGTGTTTTTTTTGGCCATGTATTTGTGGTGCTAGATGCTTATGTTGCATGTATATTAACTTCAAAATGCTGTTATCATACCGTTATATTAACATTCTATCTACCTGAGAAACAGTGTAATATTTCTATTGGTTATCATCATGCTCAGATGATGCGAAACCAGCACGTGTATGCTGTGCAGTGTGTATGTATTTCAGCTACAACACTCACAAAACATGAACAAGGATGCAAAGAAAACAAAATAGAACCACATGTGAAACTTCAGCACACATGTCCCAATACATACAAGATGACACTATAGGCATACGTAATTGAGAGCAACTTGCAATTGTATTTGTGAGCAATGCAATTGGGAGCAACTTGCCAATCCAGGAATTTAATGAACAAGAGTCTTCTTTCTTTATTTCAAAAAAAACAAAGTGAAAACTTGTAGCCAGGTCACCAAAACACCTTATGGTTATCAAGTTGAAGTGCCCTAGCATTTCATGTGAACAACTTTTTGCTCATCCTCAGTAGGTGTCAAACGGGATTATGATAAATGAATACATTTTACACCAACAGTGCTGGAAAATTAAAAATACCATTTTAAAAAGGCATAGTCTTAAGTAGCGCAGACACTCATTTGGCACAAGTATTCTTGTGTGGTTGTTGCCTTGTAAACATTGCAATATGAATCAGCGTTGTTTTCATGCATTGCAGCAGAATATTTGGCACTGATTAAGCATGCAGAGGAAACAGTAACAGACTAGCAAACCACAAGTTCAGTAACATAGGCGAGTTGACCATTAGACAGTCGTGTAAGTGAAAAGAATTTGGAAAGTCTCCCTTCCAATAAAAAAGCAGCTTGTGGGTTAGCTCCTACATATCGTGAAGTTGAAAAAATCTTATGGAATGGATTGTTGCCAACAAGGAATTGGAGGGTCATGCATGGCGATTCACTTGAAGGCACAGGGTTCACTAAATCAAAGCCATCTGCTGTGTAGTTAAGTCTTACGTTTGGGCCATACCATATGCGGCAGAGAACAAATATCTGTCCCTGGAGAACAATCATAGTTCATGGATTACCTGTCACTCAAGAGTAAAAACTTATGAATTTTCGAAGTGAAATCCAGCTTCAACTGTTGCGATCGGAAACCCGAGCGGCATATGCGCAAAACCAACAATAGAGATCATGCGCCGCAATCTCTCTTACTATTGCTCGCGCTACATATATAATGGTGTTATTCTGCACGCACATCCCGCTCGTGGTGAATCACACAATCAACGCAACGCCACTGGAGAGGTTGCAACACAACCAAAAAGAATTATGATCTGTCACAAATCAGCAATGCTGATCAAACTCGTTAATGTTTGACCTTGCATGATTTGTATGATTGAAATATCAATGTGCAGAGTGTAAAAACAGTTACAATTAAAACAACTGGACATGACAAATCACACTGTACAGATATGCTGTCATGCACATCTGATGATGAAAAGCTGCCACTGTCCATAAGTCCATAATTTTTAAGCAACAAACATTGCTAAAAGTTCTACAGTTTCTTATGGAAATGCATGTGCATGCGAAAGGTGGCTGGATGAAAATCTGATGATTGACTGGACTAGGGTTGTAGAACCAGAGTCTAAGCAATTTTGGGTGGCTGGAGCCAGAGCCAAAATTTTTTAGATGGTGGAGCCAGAGCCTGAAATTTGGGTTCCTGTTCCACAGGCAAAATTTGTGGGGCAAACGAGTTATACAAATACTACAATCGTTCTAGTTTTCAATGGACCAAGTTGTTCTGGAGCTGGAGAGAAAAGCTCCTAGATGCTGGAACCGGATCTAAAAAAATTAGATGCCTGGAGCTGGAGCCTGAAATTTAGGTTCTGGCTCCGCAGCCGTGGACTGGAGCAGATAGATGTGGGCAAAACCACCCAATGGCCAATTAAATACGTCAGTGCTTGTTGTGGACTTTTTCAGATGCCATCATATGCCTTCCATTGAACTAGAACTGAGGTGAATCTAAGACAAAGTTGGTTTTTATACTAGGAGGCATGAGACAATTCTTATAGACAAGAGGTATGCAAACTTGTTCAATACAAGAGTCATTTGCAGAAAGGTAAAAACACCAGTGAGCTGGAAAATCAGTTTGCAGTGTCAATATAAATACAGTATAGGATGCACGTTTTACATAAAATGACCTACAATAATTGCAATACAACAAACGCATTGTTTATCATTACTATGTTTTTGTTTGATTTGCTAGTCACTGGAAAATTTGGATGATATGTTATTGTGCGAATTAACTCTTCCAAGTGTTCATTTGTTGGGTTGCAGGATGTTTTGATTTCACGAACTTCATTACAGAGTACAAAAATTCACAGCAATATGTTGTGCTAAATACAGAAATGATTCATACAATGGTGATCAAATTTTTAGTTATTTACTTTCTGGCTGTGTTTTTTTTTCTGAGACATTTCAGTCACTAAAACATTTCGGCCACTTGTCCCACAATTGTGTTAAAACTTGCTGTAACTGTATTCATTAGCCTATATTTCAGACATTCTGACCGAACTACCCTAATTTTTTTCAGAAATTTCAAAAAATATTGGTTCCATGACTGAAAAAAACTAGCTTTCTGGAACCTGTTGCCAGCACTCAACAGCAGTGGCATTAACTGAAATGGTTTAGAGCAGCTATGTCCAACCCAAATGGCTTGCTGAGCCAAAAATTAAGTCACTATCTTAACCAGGGCGGCACACTGAATAGCTTACTTTGATCTTAGCAAACCAAATTTAGCTTAAGCTAATATACTGAAAGCATTGCAATCCTAACTGCAATGGTAACAGACATGATAAAGTGGCACTGACAACCACCTGCATCAAAAATGTCACGCTCAAGATTATCAAAGTAAGGACAGGTTTCCAGTATATAGGATACTTTTACTGCAGCAAAAACCTAAGCTGGGCCACACAAAACCTTCAACTGGGCCACATGCGGCCCACGGGTTGGACATAGCTGGTTCAGAGCCAGATCTTGCATTTCGGTCAGTTTCATTTCTTCAGCAGACAACTTTGTGACAAATGCTTAGCAAACAGGACAGCCAGAATGAAACTGGATGCAGTGCCACAGGAGATGATGATTGTGGCATGTACTCTGATGTTAAATATGAAGCCATCACATTGATGACTTGAAATAGTTGTTGAAAAATAAAAGTGGTGATTATTCTCATTTTGCTGGGTTTGATGTATAAACTTCACAAAATGATGCAAACAACAAGTTGTTTACCATTAGCACAGTGTTTGACAAGTGATTGCAACATTGGATGGCTATGTAACACATTGAATTCTGCGATTGTATTGATTGTGGTTATTTTCAGTCATCAAAATCTAGAATTGTTAACACCTGCATCTTTCCGTAGCTTCACAGTTCACATGCAATCAGTGTAGTAACTGCTGCAGCACTGTTGCAGCCCTTTGATCTGACTACACATGTTGTTTTGATAAGGCAAGACTAGTGGGTAAGTAAATTACAATAGCACACAATGGAACAGCCTTTATAAAAGCAATTACCAGTAGTGTTGCGCTGTTTATTGACTTGCTTTATGAAGGACTTCATTGGATTTAGTACTCAGCATGGAATATAGTTTTAATTTAAAGCACTAAAATAACAGACATATTGTAATTCTGGCAAGTTACGTGGTTTGTTTGGACACGGCTTGTGAAAAAACATAGCTGAGTACTTTTCCAAGAAAAATCATCTAAATTTGTCCATACGCTTTGTACTGGAAGTTTTATGGCATATTGCAAACTCTGGTTCAGTTAGATACAAACTTACAGAAACCATTACCAACATTTTTCTTATGTGCTTGGCCTAGGCTTGTGCATTATATCGTAGGTGTTAATCAAAGAACACAAACATCCTTAGTCATAACCAGGGGCACATCTAGCCAGGAAAAAAGGGGTCTGTCACGGAAAGGCAGCTTTTGATATTACTTTTCAGCATAAAACCACATTTTCTTTTAAGACTAGAAATCGACCGATGAATTTTGTAACTTTGCCAAATTTCGGAAACCCAAGTTGTTACTTTGTCCCTTTTTTAGGATGAACAGCCCTCTGACTGCAGCAAGTAGTGGGCAATACTCATACCACTCCACAATTGTCCCCATAAACCGCTCTATGACGTAACATTCACTCAGATTTTTGCGAGTGCGGTAAGCAGATGACTGCCTGCAAACAAATCAGGGCAATTACCGTATTTTTCCGACCATAAGGTGCACTTAAAACCCTTTAATTTTCTCAAAAATCGGAAGTGCGCCTTGTAATGTGGTGCGCCTAATATATGAATCTGCTTGTGCTTTCTCATCTAGAACCAGTTTTACGTGGTAAACGATATCATTTATTTTAATTACTAGTTACAATTTTTTATAAACAAACGTAATAAACCAACAACAACTGCAATGTGCAGCACGTACCACAGATAGTGTAACTCGGCGAGGCTCCTGACTACAATGGTGCACACCGAATCAAACACACGTACAACTTTTATTTTATTCTATTCGTGTCTGGCGGATTAGGTGTGTGTGACAGATTAAACTCCCAGTGGCGACTCAGCACTCGGGAGTTATTGGGAAAGAGTTAAATACAGTTTGACTTACAGTATCTAAGTTTTGCTTCATTTAAGCACCTTATACTCTGGTGCGTTTTATGTATAAAAAAAGAACAGCCAGCCTTCAAATTTTGATACTGCGCCTTATGGTCCCGAAAATACAGTAACTACAGTCAGACCTCGTTTATCCGAACTACTTTGTTTCGTCTAATAACGTCAGTTTAGCGAGGTATCTGGGAAATCGGAATCAGACCTGTAGCCACGGGGGGCATTCAGGGCAATCCCCCCTAAATTTTTTTGTGCTGCAAATTTTGTTTTGCCAAGAAAGTTTTTTATTAAAAAATATAGCAAAAATAGAAGTCTTGACCCCTAAAACTATTTTGTGGCCCTTCCCCCAAACCTTTGGACCTAGGATACGGGTCTGGCCTAAGCGAATGTTCAAAGGGGAAACAGAAACAAACTGTAGAGCAGTCTCAGACAAACTGTCAACTTAAGCAAATAATATGTAGGCCTAGACTGCATGTGAAACATGACCAAATGAAACTCTCAGATGTTTTTGTTTATTTGCAGATCCGTATACATAAGCAACTATGCATTCAGAATGAGATTTATACGCGAGACCTACAACTGCGTCCTGTAGGGTCTGCCACTGTAACATTCATTGTGCGTAGAAAATAAACTTTCATCCTTCCATTGTGATATTTAATAAACAACTAAGTAACACTTGGCGTAATCCAGCTTAGCGTTTTGTTCTATTGATATGACATATCCGTTCCTAAATTCCGAGTCGGTGGCGGACAGCTAGGTTTCCGTATTAAAGAAGTGAAATGAAAATCTGTTCTTACCAATTTGTTTCAGATAGCGGAGATTTCGGTCGATCGGAGTTCGGACAAACAGGTCTGATTGTATTTGTAAGTGGTATTGATTCCATTGTCAAAACACATAAGAAAAAAATTTCCAAGTTATCATTGTTTTCGGGCACAGCGTATTTATTACATCACATTCCCTATTTGTTCCTACGAATATGGTGCTGAAAAGATATTTAAACTTGTTGAACATTCAGCAAATGTCAATTGTACAATGATGAGCGCTGTTTATCCGAACGTACATAAACTTATGAAATCGATGCTGACAACCAGCTGCACAACTGCGTCTGTGGAGCGCTGTCTATCAAGATGGCAGTGTTACAAATATACTAGCAAAATCACCGTGGAGAAAAACAGTTGAATTGCAGTTTCTATGATTACATTGCATCGTAATATAAAAGTTAATTACTCAAAATCAATATAGGAATTCTTGCGCAGAAAACAACATCGTCAACTGTTTAATTCTAAAAAGGCTTTTTTCGAATTGCGACGCTTGACTGATATTTTGTTCAGATAATGCAACCACGATTATTGAGGCTAGTTGTTGCGCCTTTAAATATGAGAAGTTGTTTATAAAAATACACTTTCAGTGGAAACGAACCCACGTTACTTGGAGTGACGTTGAGGAAAGCCTAAACTTACTAAATTTTGTCATAACCTAGTAGGTGTAAACAGCAGATAAAATTAGCCTGAAACTGTAAAACAAAACGAACGTGATTGGCGATTGTCCTCTCGCCATGAAGCGAAATATTACAAAACCGCTCTTGCGTGTGCGTGATAGTATATGAGATTCTGACAACATTAGAGCCGGCACTGTCAGAGGAGGAAATTCAGAAACATGTGCGTTCGACGCAATATCAATTTCAAATATTCAAAAACGTGGATTGTTTCATGACACTGCGCAGGCGCTATTTAGACAAGGCAGGGACGTTGTTGTTTTGTAATAGCACTATGCAGCATTACAAGGGAAATGTAGGCTGTTGCCTGTTCCAAAACAGACGCATTAGAGACCTGCAGTGGCGTTTGATATTTTATCGGCTTTAATGCTGAGTACCTGCAGTGCAAAGGGGTCTGTCATGACAGCCAAACAGATCCCCTAGATGCGCTCCTGGTCATAACACATCACAGGATGAACTAACACTGTTGCACATGATATCTGCAAGCAATACTCATGGAGAACAAACTAATATAGAAACAACACACCAGCTACATTATTTACATTTTAATTTTCTGATGGAGTTTGAATAATATTTGTAAGCATTGTAGCCATAATGATAAATCAATGTGTGTATTTTTTGATATTATGTACTGTTTGCGAAATAAATCATTTTTAATAATTAAGCTATTTTAGTCAGTTATTCCCATTCTAAGAAAGTTGAAACAATGTTTACACAGTGCTTATTTGAAAGCATTGGATTATAAGGTAAGTACACACAAACATAAAAATCTAGCCTGTCTATCAGATGATATGGGAAAAATAAAAGAGCATATGGGCAAAATAAAAGTGATAGGACAATGCAGATTAGAAAGTGAAATGTCATGACAGTCACCATGATAGTACAGTGAGAATATGTGTCATGGAAGCACATACACACAACCAAAGCAAATTTTGTATGATACACTAGGATGAAATACCACAGTTGACCAGGCAACATAAGGTACAGTAGACCCAGCATATGGCAAAACAATCAGTAGAGTAGTCAACTAGTGACATCAGCCAGTCAGGACCATCACATAATGCAACAGTTTAAAAAATAGTCAAATGTTAAAGGAATACCATAGTTACTCGATTATTAGCTGCCCTTGATTGTAAGCTGCATGAATGGTTTTAAAAAATTAATGCAATCTGCCCTTGATTGTAAGGCGCGCTTGAACATAGGTTACCTATGCCTCAGAGATACACACTACTAGTACATTTCGCATTTTATTGGCAACCCTGGTAGTCATGCTTACACCACTACAACTGTCTTCTGTTCATCATAATCCCTCCTGTAAGGGTGTACATCAGTGGTTCCCAAACAGGGTGCCTACGATATTTACAGGGGCATGAGCAAATGTGTTTTACAATATATCATTAGAAATACTATTTTCAAAATGTCATCAAACCTTGAAGCAAATTGCTATGGGTTAGCCATTGCGTGTCGCAAATTATATTTGTCTTCTTTCTGTAGGTTGTAACAAGCCTAAAATGGTGTGCTGCAAATTATATTTGTCTTTTGTACAGTGTCACAAGCCTAAAAAGGTTGGGAAAAACTGGTGTATGTGATGCTGAAGAGAATAGAAAGTGAAAAAAGAGTTTGGTCGAAAAAACATAGTCAAGGAAAGACTGAGCATCATCTATACCTTTTGATAAGGTAAACAAATGCAAAATGTAAGCTGCCCTTGATTATAAGCAGCATTAAATGAAAAAAAAAATTTGTAAGCTGCAGCTTACAACTGAACAAATATGTTATATAATCTAATAATGTGGAGGCTATTATAAAACAAAAATAAATTTATTATTAATAAGATCTGTATTCGCAGTATCAGAAGTATCTGCTCATCACCTCTGAGATAAAAAATCTTCAAATAAAAACTGCAGCAATCATTCATAATGTCAATATCTGCATCTACTTGCCACAAACTTATGAGATCCTAAAATCCTGAGTTAGCTAAGATCGGTAATTTCAATAATGAAATATTGTTTGTTTTAGGTAGTGTTTATTTTACCACCAAGATTCTGGTGGCAACAGATCGGCTGGAGCTATTGTGCCACCAGCCGAACATTTGGTCTCGTGGCATGATGGATTTCGAATAAAAAGGTCACTTTGTCATGCAATCGTCGTGCTGCTCGTAGCATAGTGGTTATGCTTCAAGTCTGGTATGCCACTGCTTTTCAGTTCAACTCTCACCTTGGTGACTTCCCTTTTCTTTTTTTTTACTTTTTTTATAACTTTTCCCTTAGGTCTTAGGTTTAGGCTTCGGTTAGCCTTTACGTTACGATTAGTATTCGGTAGGGGTTACGGGTTAGCATTAGGGTTAGGGATTAGTGTTAGGGTTCAGGTTTAAGGTTAGGGTTAGCTTTAGGGTTTATCTTTTGTGTTTACTTTATTTCTGCCAAGCCTATTGCTGCTGGCATCTTGGCGGCAAAATAGACACTGCCTTTGTTTTATGTATCGTTACCTTTAATTTTTTGTTCTTTTCCTGTGCACATCCTATTCTTTGACATGATATAATCGATAGCTTTGCTTTGTTTTGTCTTGCTTTTATACCTGATCAATTTTTTTACTTGTTTAGTTTGTTTAAACATTATTTTGACCACACTAAATTCCCTCACTTAAATTTGACTCACTCTTTAAGTACACAGGCATGTTCTCTTCATCTGTTAATTTACTTCACCATGTTCTATGTTTGTTTGTTTATTTTTCTAACTGTATGTGTTTGCTTTCAAAATGTTGTTTTTTAACACTTTGCAAAAAGTGATAAACACTAAACAAGGTTGGTTGAATAGATGACCACGGTGGTCCTTCACCAATCCTATACGTGACACTGTGACACTTTGTGTTTACATCAATCTGTTATTTTGCCGTTGTAATTTCATTTATTCTGATGTTCATTAACAACTGGTTTCCTTATTGCGTGATGTCTCTTAGTATTATTTCTGTTTAATAGCAAAGTCATATTATTCTTATGAAACAATAAATTAATCAATCGATCACTCAGATTATAACAACACTTAATACTGTAGTTACAACAGTTCTTGTTCTAAAATTGTTCATGTCACTCACAACAAGGACAGTGAATGCAGGGTAGGTAAAAAAAAGTGTGTGCCATATCAAATGATTATGATGACAAAAACAAACATAATGATTTACTGGTACTGCGCCTATTGTAAATACGTACTTTTTCATTTTTATTGTACGCCCATGTATGCATCACAATTATGGTGCAATTTCAGGAAGTCATGCATGCAGAGATTGCATGTAGCATATAATTTTGAATCCAGAGCTCTATAATACTCTATACAACCGGCCCTGGAGAGTGAGTGTTAGCACCCACCAGGTTTAATGCAACATTCCTACTGAGGCTCTGTTACAAAAATACATGAAGGCAGTGTCTATTTTGCCGCCAAAATGCCAAAGGCAGCGGCTTGGCTGGAGCTATTGTGTCGCCAGTCCGAAAGGTGGCAGAAACGAAGTAAAAACAAAAGACAAGCCCTAACCCTAACTCCAAACCTTAATGCTAACCCCTAACCATAAACCCTAACACTGACTAATCCCTAACCCTAACGCAAACCCCTAACTGTAAAAATAACCCTAATGCTAACCCCTAAACGTAACCGTAGACGCTAACCCCAACACTAATGCTAACCCCTAACGCTAACCCTAATGCTGACCCGTAACACTAACCCTAACAATAACCCCTAACGTTAACCCTAATGCAAACCCCTAACCCTAATGCTAGCCCCTAATGCTAACCCCTAATGCTAACCCCTAACGCTAAACCCTAAAGCTAATCCCTAACGCTAACCCTAATGCAAACCCCTAAGCCTAACGCTAACCCGTAACAGTAATGCTAACCCTAACGCTACCCCTAACGCTAATCCCTAACCCAAACGCTAACCCCTAATGCTAAACCATATAATGCTAAACCTAACCCCTAACCGAACCCTAAAGGCAACACCTAATCCGTTATGGAAAAGTTTTTAAAAAAGCAAAAAAAAAGGAAAGTCACTAAGGTGAGATTCGAACAATGGCATTCTAGACCTGAATATAACCACTACACCATGAGCATTGCACTGATTGCATGACAAAAACTCAACTGACCTTTTGATTCGAACTGCTGGCGGCACAATAACTCCAGCCGATCTGTTGCCTCCAGAAAATCGTCCGTAAAATAGACACTACCGTTTCTCGAAAGATGCAGAAAATCTAACAACACATCGTTACATGTTTTGATGCAGTCAGATTGTTTGTATTCGTCCCTATTCTTTGAACTCTATAAGTATAATCGCATATTTTACTCAATGAATGAGTGATCGAACTTTGCTGTATCAGTTTAATTGATGGCATGTCATGCCACATGCTACAATGCTTCCGCATTTTACCTAGACTCGACCAATTTAGGAATTGGCGCCCTACTGCACAGTAGTTTTGTAACAAGTGTTGCGTGCTGGCTAACTTTGGTGTTAAGAATGTGTCTGTAACCCCATGATTCTGTCTTCAATGCAGCGGAGTTGCAAAATCATAAAATGTGTCTGTAACCCTGTGATTCTGCCGGCTTCAATGCCTTGTATTACGTGCTGTTTTGTCTGTTTTTATCGACCTGCGTTCTGCAGAGTGTGTGTGTTCATGCTATGGACTTCGTGTCTGCTCACAAACAAATAAATTAAATTAAAATTAAAATTATCTTTGTTGTGATTGTGAATCCTGGCACAGTACCTGCAGTTCAAGTAAATTAACATGCGATACAGTATTTAGGCAAACGCAATGGACCGTAAGGATAATAAAAGATATGCTCGAATAACTTCGAACTGATCTATTTTCGGAACACAACCAAACTTTTCACAAAGTCAGCGTGGGCCCATGACCTACGAGCCGTTTTACAAAAACGTGGCAATTTTCGGACCACTTCCAAAAAAAAGATGTATAAAACAACAGATTCACAAGTTTTAAAACTAAAAAAGGTGTGATTCCTAAAATTTCGCAACGAAATGGCTTCGTAAAGCTTATATAATTCAACAAGTTTTTTGTCTGTTGCAGTTGCAGATAAGAAACAACCAAACCATGTCGAAAAAATACCAGAAATTCAAAAAAATATTAACTTAGAAGTGATGACATTTTTTGAAAAATTTCCGCAAAATCCACAAATTTTGAAGTCTCGGTCTCGAATTTCAAGTCTCGGTCTCAAAGTTTTAACCAGGTCTCAGTCTCAAAGGTTACGGCCTTGACTACATCAGTGAATGGTACACAGAAAAGGTGTTATTCATTGTTCTTGTGCAAATGCACTTTATCCAGCGCAAGCAGTTCAGTGAGACAGATGTAACCTCACAAGCTTTTCAACAAATTCCAGATTTGAAGATTTTTCCTGGATGCTTTCGCGGGCCACTGAAAAAGCTGTGGCGGACCACATACCACCTATGGGCCTGTAGTTGGACCACATTGCACTAAGTGATGTCACCCCTGGAGGAGTTGAGTTTATTGGCACAAATATTAGACAATTTCATGCAACTTAAACTTGAAGCGCTATGACACCAATGAAAGCCTGTTAAAACAAGTTGTCTCATCGGGCACCGCTAGACAGTTTCATAACTTTCTGCAATGGTTGAAAGTTGATGGCCGAAATATTGGGAATTTGATAGGGTTACATTTTCAAACGGGTTGCAGTTTGCTGAATGATCACTGAAATCTGGCCATCGCAGAATTTCGGCTTCCCAGCTTGGCTTCCCACTTTGGCCCCCCAATTGTGCTTAATTTCATGTTCAAGTTCGTTTGGTTGACATGTGCAGCAGATAACCTTCAGCAAGGAATATTATATTTAAAAACGATAATTTACAAGCCCTCAAGCCTACATTCCATAGGCTATTTATAAAATGCATGATAAGCTGTGTTGTTGTTTTTGACGGCCGGGTGATGTGAGTTGTTTACGACGGTTGCTCGGATCCTGCGTTAAGTTTAGGAAGACCACGGTTGTGGACCAGAGTCTCTAGATATCCCTGTTGTGAACGTGCAAAATTCAGTTTGAGACTATGAAACTGTCGCAGAAATGGGAAGATTGATCTTACGTGCATTGCAATGTAAGGTGGAACCAGGCCCGTAACCAACTTGGGACACCAGGAGGGGCGAAAAGTTTTCTGAGAGGGGCCCAATTTTTATTGAACTACGTCTAATAGTTTCAAACTATATCCAGCACATTTGTCCAGGGGGGAGAATTTTTTTCTAGGGGGGGATCTGCGGCCCCTGGTTACGGGCCAGGGTGGAACTGGATTATATCACTGTTTGGCAGATTTTTGCCTGTCTTAGCAGCAAAATGTTTGTGAAAGCGTTAAGCATTGGTGTCAAAATTTATCCGAATTTATCCTGGCTACAATAGTGTGTTCTGCTGCCTTGTGAATACGACTTCGAAGTATCTTACGTAACTGGTTCGTGACTTCAGTTTTAAGTCTACCCACGCATGTCCGGCAACCTCGTAAAACTTTGCAAGGATTTTCTTTAATGATTCAGGAGCAAATCCTTCCGGTATTTCAGCTCTTTGACACGGAGGTCAAACATTTCTATGAGAAGAACATTTGAAAGAATTTGCAAATGAATATTCAATCAGTGAAAATGATTTAAAACATGAAATGGTTCTGGCAAAGAATTTGTTTCGGAAAGAGTCGCAGCTGGCTACATCGCTCAAACAATTTATTTCATTAATCGATCCTTACAAAGCTGCGTTTGATTGTTGATACAAGTTGTTACTAATAGCCAGGGCTACCATCGATCTAGAACCAAAAATATAGACGGCTGTGGAAAATTTGATTTTATTATCTAAAAAGAAAGCAATTGGTTCTGTTTGCACGACTAAAGTCAGATATTTATTTGCCTGTTTATCTCCAGGAACCATTTGCTTCAGCAGGGTCTTATTCTCGACTTCCTTCTTGGAATGGTCACAGAAAACGTTTTTTCGCTTGCTTATTTCTTGATTCAATTAAATGCTAAACCTTCGCTACAAAACCGGCTTTCCTAATATAAGAATCCTAACCAGAGTAGACAGCTTGCAGGGATAACAATGCCTGATAGTGCGTTACGTCTCTGTGCGGCAAGATTATACTACTTTTATGACGTCACAAAACCTTGATTACAAAATGTTTACGATGAGGTAGAAATGGTCTGTATGTCTTGTATTGCATTGTTTCGTAGCCATATGACAATTTAACGGCCAAAGAAAATAACATTCAGAACATTTGAGAAATGAACATTTGCTTAGCAGTGGCACAGCGAAAGATCTTGCGATCACCTGGTCAAACTGCACCATTCAGATATTGCTTATTTAAAGTTGTTATGCCACAAAAAATAAGACAAAATAAGAACGCAAGTCACAAATAA
>JGI24021J15306_10001136_pt1 | contig 24798 bp, 12 predicted proteins | sample Ectturendosymbi1_FD_15306 | JGI IMG/M metagenome (IMG submission 15306) | reverse complement strand
GGAAAGTTCCCGCGGTCACAACATCGGCCCTGCCTCATAACGCCACCAAGATTCAAGGTTCCTGCCCACAGCGATCCGGTGAAGTGTTGGAATTTTCGCAAGGCCGATTGGAAGCGCTTTTGCCTTCTCACAGGTGAATCTGTCGAGCGATTGTCACCTCCGGACACACCAGATATTGAGAGGGCATACCAGGATTTCTGCGAGAGTCTACTTTCTGCGGCTAAACAATGGTTTAGCATCATTCTAAATAGTGAAATTTTGCTGACTCTTATACATAAAATCAATTGCGATGAAGAATGTTAATAAAAAGTTGTGATTAAGCTTAGCCTAATAATTTCTTCCCCCATCCCCTCAACTGTATTAGCGAAATTGCCTTCAAACAAGACTTCATACAGTCATAGGTGGCGGAACCGGAGAGGCCGCATGGGCCTGGCCTCCCACTTTTATTTCTAGGGAGGCCGGCCCCCCCACTTTTAACACAATTAGTAGTGGATCCATTGTTAAATTAAATAATTCAATGAAAGAAATATTGCGGAATTTTAGCAGTATTTTGTCAATTATTTGTAAGTGAATTTGACGAATTTGACAGGATTCATAATTGTGTGGCAAAATGCACCGTGCACAGTCTGTCACCGTGCTATGGCCTGCTTTCCGCAATGGTGTTGTTGAACAGTGTTGCCAGATGGTGTAATACAACACAATTTTTTTCCAAAAATATAATTTAGCATGCTTGTGTGCATGGGCGTCGGAAGGATTTTTTGCAGGGGTCCACAAGTGGATTTTTCCAAAAGTTTTTCTCCGGGGGGAAAAGTGGTGAAGTTTGTGTTTTGCCACTCGCACTAAGAAAACAGCCTTTGTGCTGAAAGATTCGAATTCCTGTCCCCATCTGTCACCCATATGCTTGTGTGTAGAAAAAAGTTCGTGCCATACGATTAAAATTGCTGTTATTTCAAGCGTTTTAGCACCATTCTAAATAGTGAAATTTTGCTGACTCTCATACATAAAATCAAATATTTGACAGATCAGTTTCAATTGTGTTTTTGTTTTTGCATTGGCAGCACCAGATAGCTATATTTTATTTCTGCATTGGCAAAACAATTGGCATCCTTACAGACAACTTGCTAGCTGTTACATATGCTTTGTCTTGTTTTTGCATTGCGATATCTAATGCAGTTGTAGAATGAGTATTCAGTGATGTTGCTTCTGCGTTCAAGATGTGGAAAAGTTGTGATTTTGAATGTGTTTAAGACAGGTATCAATGTTGTGTCATTTTTGCTCTGCCTGTTTTTGAAGCTGTGTGCTTGTTTTTAACAGCCCAGTGGTGACTCCGGCAAACGGGCACCTCGGGCTCAGCCCGATTCTTCGATTACGATTTATACTGGAGTACGCGAGCTTGCTTGCTTTGTATATTTGTGCCACCACCCACGGTCCCACTTCACTACGCTGTTAACTCGGGCTCTTTTGTATGGGCCTTTCTATTGTTCATATATTTTCGTTCCATGGCTGGCCTTTCGTCAGAGAAGAGTTTTCATTTTCGGGGCACTAAGCTATTTCAAATTGGGGGCTCCTCTGGGAGGTTTGCGAGGTCTGATGTCACGCAAATTAGCACTACACGTGCTCGTTACATTCACTGAACAAGTTGTTTCAATTCATAAACATATTACAGTACTTTATTCTGAATTGCCTCGATATCTGGAACAAAAACAGTCACAATGAAACTAACGAAAAGGGAAGCAGTGAAGTAATCTGACCACACTCACATCAGGCTATAGCCTACATATTCACTGAGTGAGTATTTCACTGGTCTTGTGTAATCTGAAAAAATGAATTCAGGCGTTTTGCTCCACACCTTATACGATGCTACTGGGCATAGCTTGTGAGAAGATTGCACATCCCCATGACTGAGCACACAAACTTTTCACACGGAAGTTTCGTCCTACTATCACGCCACGATCAACCACAAAACCTATGAATTTTTTCAGTTCAAAAAGAGTCACATCCCAGGTTTGTCTTCAGTACAAAATGTTGCAGCAGACTTTTGTTTTTCCTCAAACAGCATCGTCAGTCCTGACAAATCTAGCGCTGGTACAGTGGCCAGATGTAAAGAAAGGTAAGCTTTGGCATCATAGAAACGATACTAAGGACAAAAGTTACAAAAGTACAGAGGTGTGGACGCTCAATCGGTGTTGATTTGAAGCTATATCGATTGATTTTGGCTTTGGCATCGCTATACCGCAACATTTACTGCGTCAATTGACGCAGGCCGTCCTTCTAGGTAGTACACACTCCAATTTTGTAAATAAAATAAAAAAAGTTGAAATTCACAGGATACTAATATTAAAGTAAAATAGAAATAGTCATAAAGTTTCATGGACGCACTATTTATCACTTCAAAGTTATTCACCCGTAGGCTAAATGTCAAAAGTACGTCAATTGACGCGTCCAGTCATTCTAGTGTTAAAACACTCCCAAAAAAGCAATTTATGTTTGTGATATATTTCATGTTTTTCTTAAAAACACCCAATGTCTCCGTTGCATGGTTTTTGCACTAAGAGAAAAACGCTTTCAATAACCTTACTCTGGCCGCTGTAAATCCAAAATAGTTTGAAATGAACTTGCAACAATGGTAAATCATTATTTTAACTGAAAGATATCTTCTAGGGTGTCCAACCCTGGCCACAAGTATGCAATACGGTTAGCCGACAGCAAGTATCTTCCTGTGACCGCAGAAAAAATCATATGAGTTTTCTCGAAAGTTTTTTCCCCCATATTGCTCACCGGAAGAGACATGCAAAGCGTAGACCAGCAATTCATCAGCAGTTATCGTCAATTGTTTCTTTTATGTTATTTGCAAAGAACTGTTCAACGAGTGCCATTAACGCAGTAAGCGCTTTGTGGCAATCTGAGGATCAGTTGTTGTGGATTATTTCCTTTGTGTAAAGCTAACCCACGCGGAAGTAATATTGCATCAGCGCCGATCACTCGTCTTAATTTTAGACATAGCTTCGTCACGCTAATGCACATAGAGTTTATTTCTATCACATAATAGCTCGTATTATCATAGTAAAAAGTGAAACAACTTTCAACTCTTACGATTGACATATGTGATTCGCCCACAACGCAAATGCTCTGCAGTGCATAAAAAATTCGGTGAAATGAATTTGTTGCCACATTTGAAAGATAACGTGAAGTGCAGTGGCGTGTGGTGGTCATTGTTACTGGGTGTGCGTTGTTTGTGACGTCACACTGCAACGTTAAATTCACGTTTCTAATCCAACGTTTTGGCGAAATTTGTTGATGCAATGCATATCATTATACACGCACTCTCCTTATTCATTGTTGTCTAACTTAATATGTGATTGCATTAAAATATCAGCGCCCCAACTTAAAATGCAGGTGCAAAATACACTCAAAGTTACCACCAAGCACTCATAACTGTAAAAATATCAGACTGCACGTTAAAACCGAGAAGTAAAACACACTCAGCCCTACAACAGCGCAGTTTGCAACTGCAAAAACAGTCTGCACAAACAGTCACCTTGAATACGAGCAGTCGAGCGCAGAAAGTGTGCGCCTGGAATAGCGCACACCCTGGTTGCCCGATCGAAATAACAAGGGAGTGAAATACACTCAGCCCTGGAACAGCGCAGGTCACAACTGCAGAAACAGGCTGCGGCCCTGCCCGAATGTCTTATCGATTACGATTTTTCGAGCCCTGCAGGTGTGCGCCTGGAATGTCCCACACCTTGGTTTGCCAGATAGAAATAAACAGGAGAGCAAAATTCAATCAGCCCTGGAACAGCACGACTCATAACTCAAAAAGCATTTTGCGCAAATGTCTCTTCGAATACGAGAGCAGTCAAGTAAATGAGGTTGGCGCCATTCCAGGGGCACATCTTCGGCTGGAGAGTACATAACTATCTTTCTAGCTTTTTGTGATTTTTCCTTGATCGCACGATCTGGAAAATGTCACGTCATGTTCAGTTTCACAGGGTGTTCGCCGCACACCTAGCATACCCGTTGCTTTAAATCAGTGTTTCCCAATGTTTTTTTGGCTAGCGTCCCCTTTTCTGACAAACAAATTTCTATCGCTCCCTTACAGTGTCTAGCACACATATCAACACAATTTTTTCTTATTCTATATTTGGGATGTTTGAAAATTATTAAAACAAGAATGAGCGCCAGGATGCATTTCACTATAAAATTTAATTAGGTAAATTAACTCATTTAGCAGTTGGAAACTGTTAGATTTAATGATTTGGAAACTGTTAGAGTTCATGAAAGGATCGATTTCGTTTGAGCAGCATTAAACTTGGACAAGAAAGTGAAGATTGCTGATTTGGATTTAATAAGGTTAACACCATTCCCCTGCAATTGCAAATTAACTTAATTGAACTTCGTGAAGATCTCTGCGGACTGTGACAGCCAAGATACTGTATCTATGAAACCCTTTGACAGCCATCTTCCGTGTTCAGCAGCAGGCGTACAAACTCTCTTCATCATTATCTGAGTGCACCACACTGCCTAAACTTAGCAGAACACTTCTACACACTTTGGTGTGCTTTGATCAATCAATCCATTAATACTCTACCACATTTTTAGTAAATTTTGAGTTCGGAGCAGTGCGGAATTGAATTTAATCTGCATATTTTAAAAGTTTTTTAACTTAGACGTGACACTCGCAGTCGTCCACTCGTTCTACCATCTCTGTCTCCCTGGATCTCCTTTGGCGCTGCTCAAGCTAAAGTGCGTTCTGAAACACACTTCTGGTTTCCAGGATCTTTTCGATTCCCTTGAGGTGACTTATTCTTGTTGGCACCTAACACTACCTGTAAAAAAATATAAATTGCCTTTCTACTTTCCAATTGAACTCGTACAAGGTAAATATTATATGTGTGATCATTAAACCATTCCATCCAAAATTAGCTCACGCGTTTGATGACAGGCTGAGTCTAAGTGCAAGCGTGCATTCTCAAACCTGACCGGTAATCAGTGGCGCATATAGAAGATTTCCGAAGGGGGCCAAGTTTTGTCACAATCATGTGACGTCACAAACCAATTTTTGGACGACCATCCTAGGGGGTCCGGGGGTAGCCCCCGAGAAAATTTTGCATAATTTCACCTAAAAGTACGCAAAATACACCTAAAAATACAGATTTACACCGAAAAATGCGCATACTGTTTATACATTTTTTTATTTTTAGGGTCTGAGGGGGGGGCATGGCACAGTGGCCCCCCTCCGCACGCTAGTGCGGGTGATAGTGACTGTAACGAAACGGGCATTCTTAAGTACCGGTTTACCCGTGCCAAGAAGCACAGCTGACAAAAATCCCAACCATAATCATTCAATTATAGAGGAGGACAGTTTTACCGTGCAACACACCCTTGGTGATGGAAACTGCAGTTCATCAATTTACCTCCTAGCATTTCACCTCTGATTTCTAAAACACTAAGTTTTTGTTTACAAATCACATGCATACATGTTTGTTGATCATACTGCTTTTATGACATTTGGTCACTCAATGTTAGGAAGACAACAGAAATGTTATTATTAACTGGGTCTCCTATCGTCCCGAACCGCCCATTTCTGCTTCACCGCCCACCTAGAGTTTCTCATCGCCCCCAGGAGGGCGGCTTCGCCCACTTTGGGAACCACTGCTTTAAATTTTAGTGAAAACAAATTTTTGTCAGCTTCAAGCTAAAAATATCTTGAAAAGAACATATGAAACCTTGATCAAAACAATTTAGATGCCTTTGTGAGCATCCCGACAATTTTGGCCATTTACTTCATAACCCGACGTTAAAATGTCTTCATTTTACTTCCCACTGCGAATTACTATTTGCTGATGAGTGAATGCAGCTGGAGCTGGTGCCTTGTTTCAGTGTTTGGCGTCTCCACGTGTTGTCTGTGTTTATAATGTGACACATGCTCAGTAATGCGCTATGACTAACAAATATTGTGTTACTGTTTTATACCTTTGTGATATGGACCATGAGTTGGGCGCAAAATAAATTATGTTTTCCTCTCATCGTTACTTCTCTTATTTTTTTGCTTTCTTTGCATGTGCATATGCATTGACCAGGCATATTGCGCACAATTTTCTTTCCTGTTGGCGTTTGTAATGAGCCGCACCATATACCCTTAACCGTTTATTAATTCCAGTGGTCAAACAAAAAATACAAAAAAATTAAAAAGATTATGGCTGCAAAACTACTTTACAGATGTAAACATTTGTGTATGTTAATATTTCCTGTATAGTATCCCCGTGTTTAATTAAAACAAAGCTTATACACTGCATATGGCAGGATATTATAAAAAATTTAGTAATCTAATCGCAGTACTGTAAAGAATGCTTCATTGTTCACTTCATGTTATAGGAGTGGTTTATTTCTCACAGAATGTATAAAAGGCTTCAAAAGCTAACTCTGTCGCCACTGGCGCGAGGACATCTTCATGGTGCGGGACCCTTTTGATGTACAGTAATACGTTAAATAGGCTTAAAACCTGCTCTGGTTGAGAAATCATGCCTTGTAGCCTCCATCGTGACTTGCATAGTCTACCTGGTCGCTCTGTTCTGTTGATCCAGTTACTCGTACATAGTGTTGTTCTCTATTCTTTTCCTTCAGCAACAGACCTTTGTTTCGAAAACTGTTTTACCAACCCTACCACGCAGGACAGAACAGATACGGACGTGTGTGAGCCTTAATGATCAATCCGTCTGAACTGGTAATCAATGACGAAGCTCCAAACGAAGCACATATTGCAAGCATTTGTGTGCGACTGTATCAGCACAAAAAACGAAAGGGAAACTAGTGTTGCTTATCAAAATCAACTACATCAAGCATGTTGAAAAAGAGCAGTTGTGAAATTTGGCTCAGAAAATCAACTAAACGTCCTTAATTATCTTCGGTGATGATGTAATTGGACCCAACCGAAAAAACAACCGTTTTTTAAAAGCCCACTTAAAAAAAGCAATAAAACCCACCAAAAATCCCATACTTACTTTTCCTTTGAAAAATGTTCTATGAAGCAGGATTTTAAGGTGTTTTTGGGACCGAGTTCGGGTCCCTGGAATTGAAATCGGGTCCTTAGAATCAGAGAATTTATTAACAAGGAAAATATCTGAGGGAAAACAGCAATCAATATTATGAATTGGTCATAATGGATGCTTTGAAATTTAGTCTAAACTTTTTTAGGTTCCTACAGGTCCAAACCCGGTACCTAGTATTTTCCTTAAAAAAACTGCTATTGCGTAAAAAGTAAAATAGCCTTGCAGAAGACTTGTACAGTTAACTGTTATTTTTTTAAATGAAACAAAACGAACAATAACGAAATTTCACAGACTTGTAAAAAGACAATAATATTTCGAATATTTTAAGCAAATTCTACTGGTTACCTTCTTCAGCTCTGCAAAATCGGTATATTTTAATCAATTTTTCTGCCTTCTCTGCATCAAACCTGTTTCTGATGTTGGACCATACCAAACCATATATTGAAAAAATATACTATATAGATGTTATACTAGCAGTAGCAGGGCATGTACACAAACTTAACGTGAAACAGCAGGGTTTGTGTGGGAGCTGCTTTTCTCTGTTTGCTGTGCGCATTGACCAACAACACTTTGCGAAAACAAAGATGGGGTACATTTCTTTACCCTCAAATTTAAATGCCATAAATAGGCATGACAAGTTATTATTGTATAATTCTGCAAGTGGTGATATTCCATGATGCAACAAAAAAATCAGAATGGGGTTTGTGTGCTTTTCTGAAAAAGAAAAACACCTGTTTCTCTTCACAAAAAAACAAAACCCGATTTAAAGAAAAACAAAAACCCACGAGTGTTGTTTTTTTCAATGGGTTTTTCTCAACCCTGATTATCTTTCAATCCTTTTGTGTGATTTTCCCTTGATCGCACGATCTGCGACAAATCACGTCACTATCAGTTTGATTGGTTGTACGCCTCACAACGAGAGCAAAGTCCCTGGTAATGAAGAAGCTGAGAGTTTCTGCCATTTGAATGCCTAAAATTTAGTGTTGACAACAAAACAAGTTTCGAAAAATTAAATCCATGCTTCATGTCACTATCAGACTTAGAATAGGAAAAATCATGCAGTTACAGCATTTAAATTTTGTAATTTCACTTTTAGGATGACCCCTGTTTTGGATGCCCGGTGCCGGCGCCCCGTTCGCGCCCCCACCCCTCTACACGCCACTGCTCGGGAACAACTGTGCCCCAAGTAAGTATGCTAAAAAATCCCTGAATTCGCAACAAATCCAGGGGTACCGCAGACCCTGAATTTGACCCAGATTTCAGCGAAAACACAACTTGCTCACTCTACAACCACACTACGCAGTTTTTGGCTACCAGTTTAGAAAAAAACTGCAGATCCGAAGCCAGGAACCTGAGAGCCGGACCAAGGCATTTTGCATGGAGTCGAAGCTCAGTTGAAAATTTAGGATCGGAGCTGGAGTACGACCATTTGAGAGGTAGCTCCGGCTCCGGGTTCCTTCCTATATACTAACGGTTTTTCCAAATTAACGGAAAGCTAGACTTACTTTACTTAAAAGCTCTTTATAGCACACTAAATGTGATTGTTACGAGTTACGACACCATGGCACACTGCAGAAATGGATCTGCGAGTCTTTGATGTTTCCTTGGTTTATCTAGCTAAGGCTGTAATTTCGTAGCTGGACAGTAGTGGTGTTACTTGTAGAAGAACGAAAAACGTTAACTACCACAACATCTTGCTTTATAGTCAGAAAGGCCAAACCGGGTCTGTAGTAGTTTAGCGATCCAAAACGAACTAGACTATAACGAGTACTTATGTTCTATCCAAAGCTTATAGCTTTTGTAACTGTATAATCATGCAGTTATAGCAGGGAGTATAATTATGATATGATATCATTGCAGATTTAAGAGTGTAATACACAGCACGCCATTGTAAAGTAGGAATTTTCACTAGAACCCATTAGGCTTACTAGCAAGGATTACTAGATTACTGGCAAAGTTCACTAAAATCCATTACGCGTGCTAGCAGCAGAATATCACGAAAGTGATAACTAATTGCAAACGAACTAACATTGCTTTGCATGGCAGTACATTTTCTGCGCATATAAAAATGCAATGCAAACAAACGTGGATTTTTTGTGAGGTTTTCATCTGTGGAAACCAATTTTGTATTTTGAGCACTGTAACCAGTCGTATTTTCTCCTTAGCTTTGCAGGTTAAATTGTGCTCTAGTGTGCGATTCACCACTGCTTATTATGAGTGAAAAAGGTAAGAAATCAGACGTTTTCAGCTATTTTAAAAAATCCAAAGGTGAATTTCCTGCTTGAAGCCATAGTATTTCTTGAAACAAAGGGCTTTCAAACACATCTTGGAATTTGTGTTAATGCAAAGTGTGCCTGTTAGAAAGAACACATGAGATGGGTTATACATGTTGTATAGCATTAATATCTGAAAGGTTATCAATTAGACGTTAAACGTCTTCAACGGGGTAATGTTCTATGTGATTTACGCTCTTTGCATGGTTTACTCCGGCAAAGCTGTTAGCTGAAATCGCTAAGACTGCAATAGGCAAAGCATGCAATGAGTGCAAAACCCTTGTTCTATTGGAACTTGACTGTCTGCAAAAGTTCGGACACAAATGTAGTTTTTCAAACAGCCACTTTCATGATTCCGGTTGTACGAAGTAACAAAAGGTCATCTGGCATTAACAGCAAAACCAGCGACTATTACCGTTATCTTAAGTTACGTTTCTGCTAGTAATGTTCTCTGAATACTCTGGATCTTTGATTGTTGCTTTTTTGCTGGTTTTGGAATGGTAAGAGCGCAAATTGTAAAACACCACCTGATTAACCTACTCAAATGAGTTTGGTACATTCTTTGCGTTTTGTGCACTTGATACATTTTATTTTCCATTCAACTGAGGCACACCAAGACAATTGAAAATACTAATGTGTGAAAACGAACAGAAACCGGAGTGGGAGCCGACGTCATGCTGTGAAAAAAGAGAGCTCCGGACCCGGAGCTACACTTGTGGGTACCATCATCCAGTATTGTATTGTTTTCAAAAGTTGTGCCACCCCCGTTGTGGTGTTTGTCCCTCCTGCGGCAAAATCGTGGCGACGGGCCTGGCTTTTCATGTAAACCATCAGACGTTCAATTGAAAGTCGAGTAGCGACTTTTCTTTAAAACCACCTATGTCCAACACGCGGCCAGTCGAAGGTTTTGTGCAGCTTAGTTTAGGTTTTCCCTGTAGTATATGTAGCCTGCATACTGACAACCTTTCCTTATTTTGATAATTTTAACACAACCGTTGGTTAGTTGATCAAGCCCAGCGGTTCCCAAAGTAAAGGTAAAAACCCAAAGAAGGGTGAAAAAGGGTCGCACCGAGGCGATCCAAACCCGAATTCTATTAACTGTATCTTCAGCGCTGCTACTGCTTGTCTTTGTCTCTCTGCAGCGTGGGCATTTGAGAAAAGAGTAGATTGCTGACATCAAAAACGAACTTAACATCTTGCTGCCAAAAATAATCCATACAATCAAAATTTTTTCATATGTTGTTTGAGGCTTGAGTCGAGAGGTGTTCACCAAACTAAGATTTGGGTTGCGCTCAGAAAAGTTTGGAAACCGCTGATCTCGCCATTCTAGCGTAAGTGGTTGAAGTCTTTTTTCAAATCCATTAGTTTTTACACAACGAAATCCAATCGACCGGCAAAAAATTCAATTTCATTTCATTTTGTGCACATGCACTTTATCGAGAAAACAGATTGCAAGCAATCTGTAAGTAATGGCACTGTCGATGCCCTCAACACTTACAAATAAAATGCGTCTTTGTACTTTCGTTAGATTTTGTTGCAACTTTTCGTGTTGCAGCTGAATGATTTCAAATTTGCTGTAGGATTGGGTGGCAATTAACGTCAGATGAAAGTTGAAACACCTTCAAGCTGTGTACAGGTCGGACTATGATCACTTGACAAAACTGGTTTTTACTCGCCGGCAAGGTAATGCGAAATCATTGATGAAAACATTAAGGCTCCACGTAAAGGTGATTGAACCGTCACAGCAGACATACATGTTTAATCATCACAAATAAATATCTAAATAAATGCTGTTGTAGCTGAACAGTTTCTATGGCCAGATTGCGTAATAAAAAAGAGTTTGAAACTGGATTGCTTCTTAGCCAAGGCTTGAGCTTCAAGGCATATAAAACGTATATCATCGTTACATTCACGCAATTAGTTTTAAAATTGTACAAAAAGAAAAACCTACGATGTTCATTTTAGGCTACTGCTGATGCTGCAGACAAGGGTAATTTATACAATGTTTCTAGCTCGGCAGAGTTATCAGAGAAGAACTTCTGCGATGGTCTTGAAATAAAGTTTAGATCACATCGCCATTAGGTGGGATGCAGAAAGCTGGCGTACCAGAAACAGCTGCGACAAGCGATACTCCTTGTTTCACTTGCGCGTATATACAAGTTTCTGTATTTCATTACCACCAACTTCCACACGGAGCTGAAACCTCAGGTAAAAGTCATCCAGGCATGAATTTCACCAGCTTTCACAATTCACAACAAATGGATAATTCGCAAACCACACTGTTTTGATCAGATTCGCTGAAGTAAGATGGGTTCCTTAGGCAGTTTGGTTGACTTGCACTGACTTATTTGTTTGGCTTGCACATGAAAAGTTTGATCAACCTGAAAGTTGTTGATGCGACTTTTGGAATTGGGGGGCCGTTGTTCCGCATGACCCCCTGCCTATGTGCCTGGACGGAGCAATGTTCATGAAAAGAAATATTCAGGTGCAGTAGTAGTGTTATTTTCACCACGGCTCTTGCTCACAGCGCTGAAAGAAACTGAATAAATGTACAAATTACTTTAAAAATTTATTTTAATCAACACCTTTAGCCCCACAGAAGATTCCGCCCGGGGCCCCTGAGCCCTCAGGGCCCTCTTCCCACGCTACTGGGTTGAAGTCCACGCCACTGGGTTGAAGTCCCGGTATACAGCGCCTTGGCGTTCAAAAGGATGATCCCAATCAACCAAAATTCAACAATTCAATTTAAGACACATTTTAAAACATATAAATTGTCAAACAGGTTTAGACTGACACTCAGCTGTAACAGCATTTCACCGTGTAAATAATATTTTATTAGGTAATAATTCAATACCTACGCCATCACAATAAAGTCAATTTCAGTGGATTGATACAAGAATGAACGAGTCAATTTTACGATTGCGGAAACAGCAAAAGATTAAACTTAAAGCAAAGAAATGAACAGCACTCGATTGATGATTATATCTACTTTAATTGTCCAGACAAACAAAATTAACTTTGATCGCCGGTCTACACGCATTCGATTTAGTTGATAATGATATATTCTCTATTATGTTTTTCTTTCTTGCAGTGTTTTCACACAAGATATGTTGCAATCGCTGTTTGGCGGTGTGTGAAGAATCACTAAACTACCATCAACGAGAAGCAAGACCAGTGTTTTCTGAAGATGCTGGGGCAAATTTCCAGAGTGGTTGCTCACTTCCACCATTACTAAGCAGAAAATTGGATAGACATCGTGTCTGAGATTAACAACTGAAGAATGAACAGAACGGACCAACGTTAAATCTGGTGTGACGTGGAAAAGACGGCCTTAATTGTAATTAAATGCCTTTACCTAAACATGATTTCCAAATCGTATTCATTATTTCTCATCATGAAAAATCTATGTAATTGCGTATGTAACGATCAAGAGAAAAAATGAATGCGTATGTAATTGCGTATGCAGCAATTACGATTACACATGTAATTTTTTAGCAAGCTTCATTCCTAGTGAAATCTACAAGTTTTATGATGTGCAAATTTTGTTATAACTGTTCCCCGGGAGTCGGGGAACTGTATTTTAGAACGTAGTGATCTTTCAGCTTATATCCTCTGCCATCATTACAAATTGGACTGAAAATAAAAGTTGAAACTAGCACCTGATGATTCGTCCCAGTGCAAACAATTACTGCAACTGAATGAATAAGTGGTTGGTGGTGAATAATAATTGGTTAAATAATCTAGATCCTGCATTCAGTGGCAAGTATCCGTAGAACAAGGTATATTGTCGTTTTTGCTGAGGTATTTCTTAACGTCGGGTTTATATCTAAATGAACAAGATTTGACTTAATTCACAATACGTATTAATTACCATTCAACTAATAACGGTCAAGAATATGATATTTTCCGAAACATAACAGTGCACACACTGACCGTTCTTATTCTTAATGAATTTATAAATCAGAGTTTCGATCCCTACATGACATTTGCGCATGTCATTTCACAGAAAATGTCCAACGGAAATGGATTGAATATCGCCTGTGAGGTTGATAGAGATGTGGTGTTTGGCCAAGTAACGGTGACCGTTGGAATCCATGTTACTGATGAATAGGCACCGGGGCATAAGCACTTCCTGAGCGAAAGACCATGATGGACAGCTCAACAGCAGACGATAAGAGCAGCTTCCGCACGTTTCTATAACTGTAACTTCAACATCATTTACTTGCTCTAGTCTGTTGAATTGCAGAGTTAAATCATTTCATCCTCCTTCCATGAAGCAGCAATTTTCAATGCGTAGTTCATTTCGTGAAACTTGTCTAGTTTTGCAAAATTACACCTGGATTAATATACTTCACCTTTCTCTTAACAAATTTCTAAACGAAATATAAGACGTTTGTCAGTTTCCGCAGGAAACCAGTTGGTACCAGAGCAGTCCCTTGAGATGAATTAAGGAAAAAGGTGAAAGGTACTTAAGTGAAGTAAATATTAGTTCGCGCAAAGGTTGTTCACATCGCTGATAAACATGTTTACAAAACATCAGAGCTTAAAGTTACAAAAGCACTTCCACAACACAAACTTTTTACATCTTCTACAAGGCCAGAGAGGCAATGTGTTGGTTATATTCGAGTTTCAGCGAAAATAAAAAAATTTGGATATCGCTTCGTCGCCTAAGTGTTTTAGGAAATCTTTATAACAACTTCTTGTTTCTATAGTGTTTGAAAAAGTTGTTACACTTTGAAAAATGTTAGGAAGTTCTGCATGTCTTTTTGCTGCTGCGTTGATCGGCAGCACTTTGGCTACAAATCAAGTGGTGCTGACTTGCGGAACAGGAAATGAAGAGCAGGGCCCGGGCCTTCCTGGACCACCAGGTGAACTTGGACCGAGGGGAGAAACAGGACCTCCAGGTCCACCTGGTCCTAAAGGTGCACCCTGTAGCAACAACGATTGTGCAAGCAGCCTTGAAGAACTGCAAAGAAGAATGATCGCTTATGAGAACGAAACTGCCCGCTTGTCACTTGCAGGTACGTTGCAGTTACAAAAACAAATCAGTTTCATGTTTTGTTTCTGCAGAATGCACAAAAGAGTCCTTTGGTGACAAATGTGCAAGCACCATCGCTGATGACTTTATTGTGCAATTGGATGTAAAGCGCTATGGTTGTTGTTAAAATCTACTAACCAGTATGAATCCATTCAATTCGTGAAACATTATAAGGTGTCAATGCCATTTTGCCAGGATGCATATCAGTCTTTCACGACAAGTTCGCCAAATGGAGATTACGCTGGATCATTTTTGGGTTGCAAATAAAACGAATATTCTACCCGCGGTCACCTTGTCAGCACGTAGAGGGAAGTTGAAATGTTTTCTACAAACAAAGCTGCACGCACAATTTTCTAAACTAAACTGTTTTTTAGACATGTGTATCAACGTCTTGATATTTCAGAGCAGTTGTAGTTGATTGTTTTTCCGCAAAATACCCAATAGATTTTTATTTTCTGTTTCACGTTTGTTGCTATTGCAGTTGAAGAAATTAGAAGCCTTGTGGACCAATACAGTCAAAATAGATCTGAAAATTCAAGAGGTAAGAAAATAAATTTATTTTTATCCAAATTAGTAAACAATATCAAACGAAAACAACGAAATTACTGAAAATATCAAACAAATGGTAAAAAGATTATTGTTCCGCAGCTTGTCAGCAAATGTTCAGGATATCAAATATTAACCTGCAAAAACTGTTGCACAAAAATGCTCTGAAATCTGAACTGATTTCTGTAGATAAGTGCATCACCGCATTCACCATTTCACAGGAATAGCAACTAATCTTGATTCTGCTTACAGTAATTCGAAACAGATTTTCTTTTTCTGTTTTACGTTTGTTCGTATTGCAGTGGAAGAGATAAGCCCGACGGAGCAACCAGGTGACGGTAGATCTGAAAATTTGACAGGTAAGAAAATAAGTATTTTGATGAAATCCCCATACATGGCACAAATGAATATTTTTGCATCCATTTTCAATCGTAAAAAGATGCTAAGCAATAACGATACAAAAGAATTGCTTTTTGCCGCTTTGCCGAACGAAAGTCTTATTATGCCTAAACGCATAGGAGCGTTTTGTTCATGCCAATCTAAAGGCACAAAATATCAGTTTTTGAGAACGTAAAGAAATTAATCTTATCCATTCAAAATTAGGTTTTTTTCCCCATCATGAAGTCAACTCAACTGTGAAGGCCAGATATTTTTGTAACCACAATCTCCAAACTACGAAGCAATGTCAAACCAAAACCACCAAATTTACTGACCAATTATTGATCTTCAGCAGTAGTGCAAATTTGCCAATCTATTCTAAACGTTCTGGTCTTCCACCTAAAACTTCTACAATTGCAAAATTGTAATAAAAAACACACTGAAACTACTCTGCTTTTCTGCTCAAAACATTTGTATGTAAGTTCGACAAGTGTAGTCGAAAGGATCTAAGGTCTTTGCAACATCTGACAGTCAGGCAGTTTGCAAACAGTTCTTCCACAATCCTTAATCACAGCAGGACAACATTTTTCCATTTTGTGTTTGTGATACCAACGCCATTGATGTGCTAGCGCCGTGCACTGCCACGTACGTCTATATACACTTACTCTTTCGTGGCGGGTAGAAGTGCTTATATGCAAATATTTATAATGAAACTTTGATAAAACATGGCGGTGCTTTTTCGATGAAAGTTTCATGCGCATTCGTTTAGGCTTTGACAAAAAAAAGTAGACCATTAGCTGGGGCGACGACAAACTGGTGGCGAAGCTTAGCACAGTGGTAGAGTTTCCGCTTCACAGTTGAAAGGTGGAGTGTGATAGAGTGTGGTAGAATGTGGTAGAATGTCCGCTTCTCAGTTGAAAAGTGGGGTGTTCGATCCACGGCCACGGAATGACTCGCCGTAGCACTCCTTGGGCTTTAATCTCAACCGCCCCGACAACACGCATTAGACAAGCTTCGGCCTGCCACCAGTTGTCATTAAATACACTGCATTCGATCATACAAAAAAGAAGTATATTACAATTGTTCAGGAGGGGCATTGCAACGATTGGTTAGTGCAGTGTTTCGTACAGTGCTGTTTGAATGTAATCAGATAAGCAACAGGCATAAAAATAGAAATCGGTTAAAGTATATATGAACAACTTCACTTCATTGGTTCTCATTGGTTCACTTGCAACCAGCTTTGTTAAAGTTTCCACCTGATATGGTCGACGCTTGATGTCTTCTCAAGTGATATTAGGCACATTCGTTTTTTTCAGAAAGCACCTTGGAGTTTGGCAGGTCATTCCTGGGCCTTGTTGCGTTTTTTTTTGCATCTGACGACCTTTTCTTAGTAACGTTTAGCAACATGTGCGAATGGTTGTCAAAAGGAATTTTGTGGCATGTTTGGAATTTTTGATATACAATAACATACGATATTTGGTGTACGATNNTTCGTGACAGCCTCGCACAGCACAGACGCGACTATTCGCAACAATTCAACGTCTCTGAAAGTATTAGCATTGTACCTGCTTCACCCCACGCACTCTTGAAAAGCAGTAACCTAATTGCTCAGAGTAAAATTTAGACTCCTCTAAAACTATTACCTGATATCATCATTGAATGCGATCGACACGTGTATAACTATCTCATGGTTTGGTTCGTATTTTACGCCGGTCCATATACGCCATTGCTATAAATTAATTTTTCGCAACAGAATAGCTATTTTTCATTGCAACAGGTCAGTGGTTCTTTCCGGGCAACGGCTACAGATATCACATTAAAGTAAAGAAGATGACATTCGATAATGCCGAAAGCTACTGCCAAACACTGGGAGGCCATCTTGCTGAAAAAAGGCTCGGAGAACGAAGCGTATTGAGGTGAATGTCATTACTGAGAAAGTAATAAGTTCGAATCATCACAGAATGAAAAATGGAGTCTTCAACAGATCAAGCAAAAGGCTAAAATATTTTATGTATTTGCAAATAAAACATCTTTCTTTGCTTCTGACGTTTGAAGCAATTGCAAAACTAAACATTGTTGGTAAAACGTGGTTAGCATAAAACAAATTACAAGCTCTGAACAGCATACATGTGAAATCAAATCACACACGCTTTGTATCTGCAGATTTCTGCGAGGCAGCATGAGAACCACTAACATTCTTCGTGCTTTTATTGGCTTAAAGTTGAGTAGGGGAAGCTGGAAGTGGATTGATGGTACGTCAGCTGCTAATGTTCCTTGGTACAACGGACAACCTAGCGGTGACGGACCTTGTGCACAACTTCTGGAAGAAAGGAATAGTTTTGGTGTTAATGATATACGTTGCACTGGCGTGTGGACCCAAGGTGTACTTTGCGAAGTGCGACTCATTTAAAATACACTGAAAAAGAGCAGTTTGGGAGTTATGATATTTTCTCTGTTTACCCATAAAGCACCGCGAACTCAATTCAAGAGGCTTTCAGGCAATTTCGTTCATAATTTGTCGACTCATCGCGCTAGAGAGTCAATGAAACCATCTTAAGATGTAGAATTTTGTGGACGCTTTTTCACAAAATGGACGCCTTTGGATTTGAGTCTTTTCCGGCACAGTGACGTCACGAGAAAGTCCCTGTGACGTTTTTGGGACATGTGAAAAAATTTCAAATACCAATTTATGCGTTTCTTAAAAATGAAAGTACATGAAACTCCTCACCTTATAATGCCTTGGTTGACTCTCAAGCGCGATCGTAGTTGTTGTGGCCGAATATTGCTTCAAAAGGCACTTAAATGTCTTTCGTGGTCCGTAATGGGAAAGCATTGTTCATTTGTCGGTGATCTGTGAGTTAAGAAATAACAAAGAATACGAAAACATCAATTATTGAAGAATGGTTGTGTCATTTCGCTTGCTATTTTCTCGTTGTGATATGAAATAATTGTAATATAGATCTTAAAAATCTTGGTATCAACTTTAGCATGTACCTTTTGTGAATGTGCTCATTAGTTCTTGAAATCAACTTCATCAAGTTGCAAGAGTATAAGAAGCAACAGAACAAAAACATCGGTTTGAACAAAAACGTGTAGAAAGTTTTTTTCTCAATTTCAACTACCTTTAGTGAACGCCACGATTGCCACAAAACGTAAGTTTTTGTATTGCTATTTCCAATGCGAATTTGCAAGACGTTCACGTTTCACTCAAATTATACTGCTCATCATCCAGTGACGTTTAAGGTAACCTCTTTTGTACAAAGACATAAACCGTCACTAAAATGTTGATGTTTTTTCTGTCAAAGAAACATATTTGCTAGTGAAATATACTTTGCTTGTTCTACCACATGTAAGTAGAAATGAGGTGTAAACCTATTGCTTCAAGTAACAGGATTGTTTCAAGATTAATTAAGGAAAATGACTGGATCAGTCAAATAGTGTGTAATGCTAGATATTATTTCCCGTACTTAGCGTTTGGTTTGTCTTGAATCTCCCATGTTGATTGGTGTTTCAACATGACACACTTTTTGTTGCAAATATTTTTGATATGTTCGAGTAACTGGTCTTCACAAAGGTGAAGGATTTCAACCATCAGCAAATTGTTTCAATACTGCAGGAAATCGATTTCACGTAACACTACGCATCTTCAGTCCTACCTCGGCCAGCAAACTTACAGGTGTAGCACAGAAAAGGCTAAAGCAATATAAGAGAAAGCAAACAAACTCAAGACTAAAATGATTGCAAATCAGAACACAACCTACGACAAACAAGAATTCTTGAAAATAAGTATTTCTTTAAATAATCGCTTTCACTGGAATACAGAACTATCTGGCGTAAAATATCGAGCCAGGCAAAATGCCATCGTTATGAGTAACAAAACTTTGGTGACATGCGCAAGTGCGATTGCCTCCTGAGGTGGGCAGTCAAACTCTGGGATTAGGGAGCGTTATTAAAAATCAAATGCTGAACGCTGCGACCAGAGTGAACGACATAGCTACAGCAGCTTACTGGGTGATGAAATAGGTCTCACCACGTTGAAGAAGCCACACCAAATAGTGCAATAATTATTTCACACAACGAAGGATCATGCTTTGAATATTACGTTTTGCGTCACTTTAGTGATACCGTTTTAAGTTTTGCGTCAAGTTTTGCGTCACTTCAGTGATAAGTTTTGCGTCAAGTTTTGCGTCACTTCAGTGATAAGTTTTGCGTCACTTTAGTGATGCCATATCCAGAGTGTGAAAACCGGGTTGTTCTTAAAACGTGGCAGTGTATGCTTCATGTAGAAGTGTTTTTTTTTACTAGGACATGGCTCGCAGAATAGCGCGCGATAAGGCCATTACGTCGTTGGCATCTTTACAATCCGGTTTGTTGCAATTACTACGGTGCGATGACCATCTCGTGGAAACTGTATCGGCAGTTTATCCAACATATTGCTCATGACATATGACACAAGTCGATACATAAACAAAATAATTTTGGCATTTCAAGTTTTGTTTCAGCGGGGAAGTATTATTTTGTCGTTCATTGTGAAAAACTTTGTACCATAGGTTCATTGTGTTTTCCGTGGATGCCACAAAGTGTGTAGTGCTTCAAACTTTTGACACGTCTTCGATTTCCTTTTTGTCTTGCTAGGTGCTTGTCATTTGTCACTTTTGCCCGATTGAGGTAGGTCTTTTGAAGGTAGTCATTGCGTTTGTACAGCATTTAAGTTTTTTTTCTGTCTCTGATAGAGTTAGAAGGTGAAAGTTGAAGCCCAAACCAGTGCGTCATCTTTCTTTTTGCACGTTTTGGGACGCAGTCTTTCTTTCCAATTTACTGTAATTGTTATCATGTCATCATGGCATTTGTCATGTCCAAAGAGAAATTTGAACGATTTGCTGCCCGTTTGATCCGGTTTGTTTAGGGTTAAGAGAAAGTCCAACGCCGTTGATATTATAGCCCAAATATGGATCCCACCATAAAGGAAGCTTACGTAAACCATTCAGGGCACAGGCGCGTTTTTCAACTACTCCGAAATTCTTCTCAAGCTCATCTGAACCAAAACAACAACCTGGTCGTATTTGGAAAATCACTTATTTTCCCTAAATCCAACATAGCTTCTTAAAGGAAACTGTGGGAGGTAGGCAAATTGCAGGCACTTAAACGGCATGAAAAATGCGGAAATTCAGCCAGGGGCCTTTATAAGCCGTGGGTTGAAGATAAAAACGGTATTTACTCGAAGCTTACGGTTCTACATGCAATAGAATAAGTTATGTTGAGACATGAAGATATGTCATTTTCAAACGTATTGTGTATTTCACTGCCAACTAAAATGTGTGGAAAGCCCAAAATATGCAAATGATAATTACGATGACAAGACCAATCACAAACATGTGAAATTATGTGCAAAACTGTTCCTATATGCTCAAGGTCTATTTTAAGCATAATTTGAGCACTATGACTAACACCCCAAATCGCGAACAATAAGAAAATGGTTGCGCCTTGCGTGCAGCAACCTTGCCAAAGATAAGAGATGCAACGAAAAGTAGTTGATGATTAGGTCCTCGGTGCAGCTGCTGTACTTTTTTAGCACACTTGAAACACATCGCTTCAACGAAAACCGAGAGGGTATGTGCTGCACTCTTCCTTTGCCTGAATCGGTGTAGGCTGACGTTATTTCAGAATGTCCTGCCTCATATCCCAAACAGCAATGTTGAGAAAAATGAAGTTTCTCCTTGACATTATCAAAATTTGCTTTCAGGCTGAAGCCCTGTTGTTGGGTAGCATTCAATCAATCCGTGGTAACATATTTGACAAATTAGTTTCATCTCATGATCTAAGGGAGGAAAAAGTAAATCGTTTGATCGATTTCGTCATTATTTCGTCAGGCATTGTAGGCACTTCTGTTGTTTTTGCAGGTGCTTATGATATGACACAAACTCGTGTATGAATGTTGGGTGTATATCGTCGTGAAAGATCTCTCATAACTAAGCATGCCTCACGCAGACGTGGTGCTAACAGGGATCAACCTTTGCCGAGAATACAAACACAGCAAAACAGGAAAACCTCTTCGATAGAAAGGCCTTTCTCGCTAGGAGGTGTTGAGCATACTAATGTGACGTTAACAAAGAATACGTGTAGGTGGCGCTGACACCGTTACGTAGTTAGCTCAGCTATATATTGCTGTGAAAAGGTCCATGAGTACAACTCAAAATATGCAAGTGGGAGGATGTGAAGGGCCAAGTGTCGTTGGGAGTGTAGTCTTCCCCATGGAGAAGTTACTTGCAGTGCAAAAGGAAACAGTTGATGGAGCGCTCATCAAAATCATTGCAAGCCTGTTTTCCTCAACACAACGCTTCAATATACGCGTGATGGATGAATACAAAAATGGAGTTGCCGTATTTGAAAAATACGATGCGTGCAAATGAAAGCAGCCTGAAAAATTGCCTTAGGTTTGCCACAAAAATATATGCGGTTTTCATGTATATTATAAAATTTCGGTGATATCTAGAGATGGATCTCCGTCCCTTCAATTGGGCATTAGTGCAGTCAGTGCAGTGCTGGTCCTGCAATTTGTGTCAGTGCAGTGCTGCTCCTGCAATATGTGTCAGAAAATTAAGACGTTTGAAAATGAAGCGTACAATCTCTCGTACCGCGTAATAGATTTTCTGTCGGTGTTATGACTCACTCATGGGGACGAAATTCCAGTGCTCATTACATACGCAAGTTTGCAATGTTCGCAATGCGATAGAAGAGTAAAAATGCCCCACTACCTTACACAAAATTTTAAAAAATGCGAGCAATTTGCAAGAGAATAAGTAAGAGGTAACTGCAATACCTCATGAAGGAAATGCCCAAGCAGTAACAGCAATACAGAATCACTGCACTTCGTTAATGCATACAAACAAGAAAAAGGAACACTACCAACAATTTCTCCATTACCTTGCAACACAGTTGCTTTATGTTGAGCTGTAGGAAGTTCCAAGCACAGTTTATTTTTCAAAGATAAGGGAGTAAATGACCAGATGTGATCTTAGATCAACTTAGAATGCATCTATTCACACCATGCCTTGTTTCGTGTTTTTTTTACTTTTCTACACGTTTGTGCTTGTGCATGAAACAACTCTCGGCTTATCCTTGTTCAAACAAAACAAGTATTGCACATTTCCAGGTGAAAGAAAAACAAAATAAAAAACGTTTGAGAACGAAAATGTGTTTGTTGTAACACAACACACTGCATACTGTGCAATGTACCAAGCTTCAAAAGAATCAACCAAAAGGTTAAAACTAAAAAATACTAAGAAACATATTGCATCTGCAGAAACACTGAAATTCATGCTTCGGCTTGAATGAGAGCTGATGGTGCTTACCTAGTACACTCTGTCTTAGTGTCTGATTCCTAGTGGCGAAAGGCTTCCATTCTACAAACAGTGATATTAATGTCACTTCATTTTTTCTTCGCCAGTATCGCAATGTTGTGTGGGAAAAATGAGGGATGAAAAAACAGAAACATTTTCAAACTTCATCTTAAAACAACAAACAAATTATAACCGTTGAATAGCGAGGATTTGAAAAACTCGCATAAACCTTGTAATTGCAGCTTTCTGGGAAGTGCGATGGTAGTCTTACTCTTCCAACGTGTTTTCATTGGCTTAGTGTTGATTTGGGTGTTCGAGATGGGTTGATAGCAACTCAACGGTTGTCGATCTTTGGTTTCTGAACAACCTACTGACGTCGGACTTTGCACAATTTCTGAAAAACCAAGGCAGTATTGGGATTAATGATAAACCTTGCACTGGTGTTTAGACACACGGTCTACTATGTGAAGTAATCCTCACTCAAAATACGCCGAAAAATGCAATTTCGAGTTTGGTATTTTTGTATTATTCTTAAAAAAGCACTTATTGCAGATGTTGCATGATTATTGTATCAAATAAAAAGTGCATTTTGGTGTTGTTTCCTTATTTCCTGCAAATTCAAAATGAGTTTCAAACGTACAACAGCAAGTCGAATATGGTCACTGACAGATCTTCTCCCGGGTGTCTGTGCCTGGCCAAAAGTGGCATCCACGAACACATTGGCGCCCATCACACGTCCATCCTTTTCAAGACAGAGGGTCGTCGAGACAATCCACACAACCTTTATTTTATCACATAATAACTCATAACATCGTCGTTAAAAGTGAAACTATTTGGACAATGTCACCAAAAAGCAATTTCAACATATTGAGCAACGTTGCAACGGTGAACGTTTTTCTACCGTAACATGCAGAGTTTTACTGTAGGATGTCAGTGTTTCATACACACCTGGAAAATATGATATGTGGTTGTTCCCATGCACCACCCATACACTTAGCACCCGCCGGTGGAAACAGACTTGGGCAGGTCTACATGTTTAATTGGAATCATGTGACATAGCACAAAAGCACCAAACCACATAGCATTGATTGAGCAAAGTTAAAATTATGTTCTGTTCTTTACAGTTTTCTTTCATTTTATAATTATCATCAACGTGCCATATGGCTGAAATCAACAGGTTCGCTTCCACTGGTTTGTGCATGTGACTATCTACAGTGGTTTTAGTTGATGCTACAGGTTGTGTTTGAACCTGACCCTCCACACGGATTCTTTGAGAAAAAAAATAAGCATCTTTGAAAAAAAAAATAAAATCGTTAACGTTTAGTAAATGAGTTCATCATCACTGAACGCTACATTAGTTCAAAGCTGCAGTGAGTGAAACCTTGTAAAACTTCACAAGGTCACAAACCGTTTGCAGCTTTCTGTTGATTACTGACATTTTTCGATATCGAAACAATATGATATTTTCCAAAAATTAACAGCGCACTCACTGAGGTTCTTATTCGTTATGAATGTAAATCGGAATTTCAATCCCTACATGACCTTTGCGCATGTCATTTCGCAGAAACTGACCAACGCAAATGGATTGAATATTGAATATCGCCTGTGAAGTTGCGATTAATTGACCAAGTAATGGTGACCGTTGGAATCCATGCTACTGATGAATGAATACCACACCAGGGCATCGGCACTTCCCAAGTGAAAGATGGACAGATCAGCATGATGGACAGATCAACAGCAGCTAAGGCTGGCTTCCGCACGTTTCTACAACCGAAACTTCAACATCATTCAGCTGCTGAAGTCTGTTAAGTAGTCATTCAGCTGCTTAAGTCTGTTGAATTGCACAGTTCAACAGCTTAAGGAACTGGAGAAGGTGTCACTTTCAATGTCTGGTATATTCATTGCGCTAACTTTTAGCGTCGCTTTCGCAATTGCGAGTACAGACAATGTAACTGTAACTGCACAACACACGAATAGTCCTTGTAACTGCACAACACACGAATAGTCCTTGTAACTGCACAACACACGAATACTCCTTCCAGTGGCATCGACGATCGGTCGGCCGGCCGGGTATTGAAGAGTTCGTCCACTTCTCAACCGCACACACTTGGTCTTCGACGAGGTTATTCCGATGGGAAGGCAGTAGGCAACACGACCGGACTCCGACGAAG
>JGI24021J15306_10001135_pt1 | contig 24798 bp, 14 predicted proteins | sample Ectturendosymbi1_FD_15306 | JGI IMG/M metagenome (IMG submission 15306) | reverse complement strand
GGATGCGTAATTTTACGTGAAATCGATTTCCTATTAAAAATTTGCTGATCGATTCCTTGCTTACACCCATTGTGGAAAGTACATACTTGAACATCAAAGCTAGATCACACAATCTGTTCTGGCTCATTGCGGCTCGAAGGTATGAAAGGATTAGTTTCTGTTCGCTGAAAAATCGCTCGCAACTTGCAATAGATACTGCCATCGTCAGTATTATTTCCAAAGCAATTCGAAGATTTGGAAAGACGCTTTCTTCACCATAATCAGCTATGAGTGTCAGGTCTTCAGACCGCGATAATTTTAAGTTTCTCGACTTGATACTAGCATTTTGCAATCTAGAATCTCCTCGTATGATTGCTTGCCATTTACATTTGAACTGTACACAGCTCCTATAAATTATCACACATAGATTTTAGTTTTATACAGCCATGACCGTAACAAAGGCCTTTGACATCCAACAGTAAGCCAAGTTTGGACAAAAAAAGACAAATCTCTTCTTTCATGAGCTAAAATTTTTTACTCAGTTGGTACGGTACCGATACTAACTGCTGATGTTTCGAAGACTAACTATTAACTGAGGTTCTCTTCCATACTCTCTAGACTGGAGCATTTTATTCAGCCTATTTATCGGACACAAGTGGCCATCGAAAAAGTTTCGTGAAGTGCGAGTGGGCCGCAGCAGATTAAGTAATTTGTAAATATGTCAGATTCTCACAGCCACGGACGTTTAAACTCGTCTCAACCAGATTCTAACTCATATCCTCTTGCCTTAAACGCAGCAGCACAGAGTGACTTTCTTATAGCGTCGGAAGAACGAGGTCTTGTAGATGTGACAAGCGAGCGTTTTTGTTCTATTACGTTGTCTGACTGTCGTGGTGCATCACAATACCACAGTTTTGTCGTAATACAGTATTTGATTGTGCTGGCACAGCACGACCGACTTAATACACTAGAAAAGGGCGCTGTGGTGAAGCAGCTTTGCAATTAATGGTTGCATGGGACGCAAAATAGAGACTCAAGAAACCGTAGATCACAATTTTTAACTTTTGCCAAGCAATTTTTGCGCCCCCATTGAAGTGACGCCTGCCATACCCAGCTAGATATGCCATTGCATGTGACATGTTTTCAGCTAAAGTACACTTTCCTGCAAAGTGCTCAAAAGATTTACAGCAATATGCAGTAAATACATATTGATGTTGCACTGTACTTAATCTAATAGTTTCTTGATGCACTTCATCAAGCGGATGTACCAGATTCACATTCCATTTGATGCAAGGTGCCATCAGGACTACAGGCCAGGTGAGTGAGATTTACACTTTCCTGAATTTAGCAAAAAGTACTTGAACAAAGCCGAAATTGGCAAGGAATAATTTTGCTATTTCAGCTTTGTCTAGCAGCAGTGTTCCATTGCTGTATATACGCTTTTCCATCCTCAACAGTAACACAAGATGATTTCACGGGCTCCGTACCGGTATTTGGTATTTACAGACGTTTTCACCTGGATTACTTGTAATTGTGTGCCTATTGGCCTGTTTGTCAGTGTAGCAACGTGAATACTTTCTTCGCAGCTCCACAGCTTACCAGGTATGATAAGCTTGCTGATAAAGCATTTATTTTTCTAATTTCTTGTAGACAAGGCATGTTCAAAGGATATCTTTCACGACATCCAACTTTTGCTAATAGCTAAGCACACCGAAGAGCTGTTAGGCTACCTTTACGTTGTAATTAGGGCAAATTATTGTTGCAATGAAATCGTGAGAAATTTGCATTTATTTTTAACAAAAGTTTCAGTAAAAATTTGCATTTATGCACAAGCATTTTAAACGACAGTGATTTCCTCAAGCGAGTTATTTACATATAATGCTTAATTTTTCCATACAGTATCTGTGGAGAAATGGCGATCTTTTGCCAACAGTTTGCGTAGCATGTTAAACGTCGCTCCACACTGCATGAGTTTCTCAGTAATTTAACAAATTGGCGTGATGTTCTGGGCTGATGTTTAGCAGGGTCATTTCTACAATTGCTTTTATATCACTTTTCAGTTCGAGTCGGTCATCAAAGAGAACAGAACTGCACTAAAATAGTTTTGAAGCATTTTGTTTAAATCACACGTTTACATTTTGAGCAATACTTGACAAAAGTTGCATGTAAAAAAGAAAAATGTCGCAAAAGTTGCAAAAAATTGCAATATGAAACTCCTGGAACCAGCTTAAAACATCATACTATATACATTCTGAGTATTTAGGAAGCTATTGGAAGCTGTAAAAAAAGTTGCAAAAGGTGCAAAAACTTGCCCTAATGATAATTTGCTGACCGGAACTGAAGATGTTGATACCTATACAGGCTAAAAAAGTGAACAAAAACAGGTTGAATTTGTATTTCGTTTGAATTGTTCAGTAATACTGGAGTATACCTGTGTAAGTCAACAGCACTTTTAAAAGTCAAATTATGTTTGGTTTGCAGTTTTATCAAAAGGTGTGAATGACCGAAATTCAGAACTTTGGTTGGTCAATTTAGTGAGAAAGTCATATCAACAATCCCAATCAACGCAAAGAAATGATTCGCTCAAAATAGCTTTCCATGAAAAGAGTCGATAAATTATGCAAACATCAGTCTCGTGGGGTTTAACCAACACTATTGTGGAAAAATTGATCAATCCAATTGCTGTTTTTGTAGATTTGCAATCATTGCCTGCCCTGTGTATTATCATAAAGATGTCCGTCATGTTACGCTTGATCGAGTTCAAGTCGTTTCAGTCTGATTGGTTTTATTGATCCAGGTCTAAGCGATAGCTGGCGCGACACCATGTGTGTTTTTGTGCTATAGCTTCAAATGTTTTGATTAAGTAAACTGTTGGTGACCTCTACAAATCGTTTATGCGTGATTGCTTTTCACTTCTTTGCAGCGAAGCGGTATTGCTCTTTTGCGAGGAACAATGCAAAACACACATGTTCCTGATTTCTTACCATGGATTTTTTTAATCGAGTGCGTTATAAATAGAAAAATCTGCTGTATAAGAAAAAATATAATGGCAAATTATGACGTCAAGTCCAAATCGTGCGAGTAGCCTGTTATGAGGACAACTGCTAGGACATAATCAAACAGAATGTGAACTGTATTGGCTGCGTCTTGTTAATTACATCATACCAGGGGCGGGTCCGCCAGTAAGGTTGGGGGCGATTTCAGTAACATTTGATAGTCAAGTCTTATTACGAGTTCACTACTGCACTGCAGGAGAGACGAAGTATACTTCACAACACTGCTGTGACAAAACAATTGTCGACAAAATGGCCTTATCATGAATGCTGTTTTCCGAATTGTACAAAATCACTGTGAATAAATTTACTTTTGTAGGTTTTAGGAGGGGCGATCGTCACAATTGCCTCCCTGTACCCGCCCCTGCGTCATATACGTACTCGTTTCCTACTGCAAATAACTTTACGAGTTGTTCGTCTATGTGTGATCTCCTTAGAAGTGCCGAGTTTCTATTAAATTAGCTTCCAGAAAACATTAAAATTGATTTTGCATTTTCACACGCCTGAGAGATACGAGCAACCTAAATGGAAGACCTTGGGCATCCTCACAACTGAATGTACTTCGTTAGACGTGGTCGCGAAGTTGTGTTGGAAATAGATTAGCGAATAGCCAATAGCGTTCAGCAATCTCCTAGCACAATGTTTCCCAACCTTTTCAACCTTATCGCCTCCTTAGCTTAAATTCTTATTGAAAATGGCCCCACCAACAAAATAGGTAAGGTCATCGCACAGGGTTAGTGTTTCCACTGTGATTTCACAACCAGTCTTTTCTTCAATACTCTATTGCCACTAGGCTGCAGAGTTGTAAGTCGGGCTGGGATTTTGGAGTCAGGCTGGGTTCGGGCTTGAGCTTGTCAAACTGTTTCGGGGGATTTTGGGCCGGCATACAAAATTTTTTCCAACGACGGACACTTTTATCGCCAGTTACTATTGAAACAATCGAGTTGATTAAACCTTCGATAACAGATGATCAATTGTGAATTATGTAGGCATGTTCACATTGCTACTTCACCAATACCGCGCAGTTGCGTATATCTTGACTCACTCGATAAATTTAGCTTTCGGGCCTAAATCTAGCTTAAAATATAAACGTCAGGTTTGGACCGGGTTCGGGCTTCATAATGAGGCCCGTTTGCAACTCTGGTAAGCTGTGCTGGCATGTACTACACATATTCTTAGGAAGGCATCAAGCTAAGACAGCAGTTTACTGCATTCGCCAGTTTGTATCTTACTACTGCTCATCTTTATGAAAACAGCACCATCTACAGTGGGTGCCGGAAAGAAATTTTATTGCTGATGCTACTCTTACACGAAATTGGAGACTTAGTGCTAACCTGGAACCTTGTGATTTGCGGCAAGGGTTTAAATGCAGGGATGAGATGCGTTAACTTCAGCCGAAAAGCATTTCCACCACTTGCATTTAAATCAAGACGATTGCGATAGTTGTTGTGTACATCGAAAACTTGGCTAATTCCTTGGTTCAGTAATGCACGTCTTTGGAAAGGCCAGGAACAAAATCTTCACCTTCGTTCGAAGTTCAGAAAAACGCTGAGAGTATTTCAGCCACAGGTGGACCTTGAATAATGTCACGAACTTCGTCATGGCTTTGCACATCTACAAGCACTGAACAGATCTTGAACTTCGGAATCACACTGACTTAATGGTTTAACCACCCATCCAGGAATTTCAAGCTCAATGAGATCTTTGAAACGAGTTTTCGTGTCTTCTTTGACTGCTTTCAAGCGATCCACAAATACGTGTGGCTCTTCATCTGAGATCGCCAGGCCTTGAGACACTTTTGCCAATCTTGGAAAATGACTCAAGGTACGTCTACCAAAAGTCTGGGTGTAGAGTTCCTTCTTGCTAATAAAACTTCGGATCACAGTTCTGCACTGAACCAGGTTGACAGATTTTACTTGAAGTTTCATGGTAGCAGCGTTCATTTTCTCAAAAAAATCAGCAAGGTAACATGTATCAATCGGACACGAAGCGTTCATCTCTCCCAATAGCGCCTCGCGGAAGAACTCAAAAATGTTTCCGTGCAAATCAAAATAGCGAGATAAGCAGTTGTGAAACCAACATACTTCGGTGTGGAGTTCAAAATGCAATGAACAGTAATGACACCAGACATAAATGTTTTAACAAAGCTAACCACGATACATATCAATCATTGCTCATGCACTATCTGTGGAGAACGCAGTAATGTTGTTGATGGGAATGGACTTTTTTTTGAAATATGAGCATAAAACATAAAAAATGGATTGACTTTTGGTGTCTGTTTCTAAGTACTTCGAAAACAGTTCCTCCTGCAGCTCACAGTCCTTCAAGCACCGTGCGTAACCAAGAAGAAGAGAATTGTTGCCACATGTTGTCGTTTCGTCGAGCTCTATGCTAAACTTCTTTTACAAAAACGTTTGCACAGTTGTTCTTCAACGTCCATTACCCATTTCATCAATTCTTCGAGTCAAAGTTATGCTGATCAAAGGAACCGATTTTATCACAGGTCTAGGTTCACGCCTCACTGCAGTATAAACAACTTCGGCCACTGCTGGAATGATCAATTTTTCTCCGGTAATGAAATGGCCAGATTTCGCAATCAACAGAGAGACGTTGCACGAAGCAATCAGTTTATTGTTGTTGTTCTCGGACATCGTGGCAAACAGACTCGGCAGGTTGCTTTGCGTGCATTCTTCCTTCAAAGTTTGAAAAAACTCTCGCGGATTATCAGCCTTTTCTGGGTGAACCCTACAAAGATGTTCTTCAAGTCGAGACAGTTTCGTTGCTTCATTAGTAAATACTTGGAGATCCACTCAGGTGCGAATCGATTCTAGCAAATTTTCATGATTATGAAGTCGCCCTGTACATTAGCAAAATCGCTCCCCAATTTATCATTAAAGCAACATCATCCCCTGTGCGATAAAATCGATTCCCGGTGACCCTGCCTTAGAATCTTAAATCTAACTTGTTGTGAATCGGATCGCACTGATGGCGTATGATTGCTTTGCGATCTATTCGTTACTTCGCTTTGCTACACTGGACTGACTGGCGACTAGCTTTTTTACACCACTTCTCAATAATATTTGTATATAATTTCTGAATCATGCATAAATTACAAGTCCACAGATAAAATGCAGTTGCGTTCTACCCAGATGAAATATATTTTTCGGGTATGCAGACCTACTTTTGTGATTCAATGTTTCCAATGCTTTTGTTTTTCTCATCTGCTCCACCTTAAAACATAAAAGCCAAAAATTCCCTTCATGAGCTAACTCTTTCAAACAAAGTTTTGCATAGGAGTGGCCTATTCGAAAAAAAGGTTGAACTATGGACTATTTACAATAAACTTCCAGGACAGTGGGTCCCAAAGTATGTGTCGCGACCGAAACATGGGTTGCTAAGGGTCAAAAAATGGGTGGCGCCGAGGCAATGTAAACCTGGGTTGTATATTTTCACCGTTATCACTGCTTTTCTTTGTCTGTCTCTATTGTAGGCACTTGAGAAAAGAGCAGATTGCTGACAGTGAAAACGAACTTAGCAACTTACTGCTGAAAATCATCCATACAATTATCAATTATTTTTATCATATGTTGTTTGAGACATGGGTCGCGAGGCGTTCAGCAAATTCAAATTTGGGTCGCGCTCAAAAAAGTTTGGGAACCGCTGTTCTAAGATAAAATTGACAATAATCTCACCATGTTTTGGAAGCATCCACTGGTAAACTGCAGCATCATTTGGTTGTTCTTTATCCTCTGCATCTTTTTTCTTTTCTTTATGATTAGTGGAACCATGCAAAAAACAGGAAACTTCCAAGAACGATTCAGGATGCGGAAGAGCTGCTGTATTCTGAGCTGGGATTTTTGCACGTGTTTCGCTGAAGGCAGTTTTTTTTGTGAGTAGGTGATCCAAGCTTTGGTTCGTAGCCTAGAAATGAAAAGTCTATGCAAAAGTGTTTGATGCCGACATCTTTCAGTGAGTCACTGTTTTTATTCACATATTTTCATGTTGGATTTTTCATTCCTTTTTCTGGCACTTATAAAGTAAAGATTGTAGTTTAAATAATCTTACTTAACAGAATGAAACATGCTCAATAGAAAATATCGCAAAATCGTGGTTGGAAGAAAAGTACAAATACGCGCAAATGTTTGCTGTTCTAGTAAATGATGTTTCAGTAGAAGAGTGGTTCTTAACCTGGGGTGAATTTTATCTTCGAAGGAGATAAATTTACTGAATCATGAATTGCAGCAAATGTAAATTTTTATAAATCATTCCAAACTGTAAGAGTTTGTTAATTTCGTATTTTCAATAAATGAAAACCATTGAGCGTATTGGGGGTAAATCAGGTAATCTTGTTTGATAAAAGGGTAAGATATGTAAAAAAGATTAAGAACCACTGATGCAGAACAACAAAATCTCTTCTCTTTTCAGATGACATGAGATTTAAAAGAAGTGTTGTCATTTCATGCCTCAGCAGCTTTATTTTGAAAGGGTCCGACGGAAGAGAGATTTGTTGTCGTTGCCTTTAAGTTGAAATTCAATATGCTGTCAGCACATTTTTTTCGTTTTTCCAATAAAAAAGAAATATAACATACAACTCCATTGCCATGGTTTTCCTCAGTGCATAACAGAGACGCCCTAACAGAAAGGTGCTCCTGCATGATATTTAGTAGAACGTGGCCTGATGAACGCCACTGTCACAATATATAAAGTAGCCGATCTGGGTATATGGGATATGGTTGCTATTTTTCCAAACAAAATCAAGGAAAGTAGAGCTCCATTGCCAGGGTGACTTTTTGGAGATGACCTTCAGATAGTGCTAAAATCCTGAACAATCTGTAGGAATATACTACTATCGGAAGATAATGCTTTTTTACAAGTAGAAAACCACCATGTTCAGATAGCACTAAAATCCTATATGCATTGTTTTTGCGGCCAATATCCAACCTTGGCAAATTCTTGAGTGGCAAGCGTCGTTGTGCAGTAACAAATTTAACGTATCTTCCACAAGAAATTTTTTCCAAATGTTCTCTGAAAAGCACACAGCTTCCGATACCTTTTATAAGGACCAGTTGCTTAATTGGCCAAAGCACAGACAAACAAACACCACTAAAATTTTTACAAAGTTGCGTTGTTTCCTGCTGATGTTTACTTTTTTATATACGTATGCTGTGTTCCGCTATGCTACTCTCTACAAAACCACCGACAGCCATAATAAAATTAAACGTCCTACAGAAGTTGCTTAAACTGAACAACAGTTTTCATGGGTACATATCGTCTGTTGGGATCGGCAACCTTATTGTATGCATGCAACCAAACCAGGGGTCTCAACACTATAGTCCGCGGGTCAAAGCCAGCCCGCGAAGCCATTTTATCTGGCCAGCGAACCTATTTCATCCGACCGCAAAGACATTTTTCAACAATAAAAAAATAATATATTTACAAAAAATTTGTTGATTTGTAGAATGTAACATATCCCGAAACAATCACATTGCGTAAGATGTCCGGCCCTCGAACTGTTGCTTGGTTGCTTATGTGGCCCTCGAACAAAAAAGTTTGAAGACCCCTGAACTAAACCAATTTCAAAATAGCGGCACAACCTTAGCCTTTCTTACACGACAGCTTCCTGAAACAGTCATGGACTGTGGCAAGACCAAAAGATCGTGGTCTTGTTCTCTGTGATATTGATGAATTCTCTTTTTTGGCTGTTCGCCTAAAAAAAACTGAGAAATATTGATAAAGTTTGACAGATTGTCCGCAGAAATGCTCTACTCAACTAGGGCGAATTAAGAGCTAAAAATGGTCTTCAAACAAGGTCACGGTCCATAAAAGTGGCCAGCAAATACAATAAGGTTGTCGAACACTGTCCCGGCATATCGCTACATTACTTCGAATTGCCGAAGAGAAAGAAATCCATCGTTCCTTGATTTGTGCCGTCACAATACACATACTCAGGTGACAGAACACTTCGATACCTTATGCAAAAGAAAGCTTAGATATGAGCAGGGATCGATTCTTGGATCTAAGGATCTAGTGGAGATTTGCGGAGAGCATACTGAGTCCCTGGCGTTGGTACATGTGACAGCTTATTAGACATAATTTATCTAAACGTATTTTTTTAGGTTATTGGTATGTTTAGTTCCATTTCATGATATTTGTTTTTGTACTCCGTTTCGAGTGTCACAAGCGGCCAGCAGCGCTCATCTATGCTTGCTTGCGCTGGGTTCTTCACAATTAGCGTCTTTGCCCGCGCTTGTTTTGAAAATGATCCGCTACATGTTAATGCGGCACCTACGAGGCAATCTTTTGTACTTGAAACATTAAATTTTTGAGCAGGGGTTACCAAGTAAGAAAGTAAGAAGAAGGAAAGTAAGAAAGTCATCTGGAACTGCCATGTGACCAGAAAAAGGCTGATGGCAACCGCTGGTGAAACGTTTAATTGGTTGATGTTTGACAAATGGAAGTCGCAAACTTTAGTGGCATGATGCACAGGTGCTTTCGAAATTCTGCGGAAACCAAGAAAACAACTTCTCTATTGAATCGAAATTTGTGGCAACAGGATAACATGAATTAATGCAATCATTCATCGATGCTGTTTACTTTGGATTCAAAGAGAGATATTAGGATTTCTGGTTCGTCTGTTGGACGGAATTCGTGCCAATTTCCATACTTTAAGTGCTGATTTTAAAAAAGGTTTCACTCTCATCAACAGAATATAAAACAAACTTAGAAAAATGCTGAAAATCAAATCAATCGCTTGGGGTTTATAATGGAAATACAGTAGCCTACATTTTACCTTTCGCCAGATGCAATATGTTGGCCTGGATCAAGTTTAAACCTTTAGATACTGGAAAACAATAAGCGTGGCAGACAATAGACCAGACCTTTATTAAATGGCAGTCGCTGGCCTTTATAACGTGCAAAAACTAACTTTTGCATGCTTTTTATACAAAAAAAGATTATAAATAAAAATTAACATGAAATGCTTGGCTTGCAGTTTGTTTTTCGTACATTCACTCGTTACACTTCAAACCGGGTCGGTGATAAAATATTGGATAATTTAAAAATCCACCACAAAAATGTTCAGAAACTTTGGACTACAATCAACTTAAGTTTTCAGAGTTTTGCTGCTGTGTTTTGCCTTATACAAAGTTAACATATACAATTGAGATTAAAATAAAATCAACTCAAACCTTGTGTGATCGTTTACACACAAAAAAATTCCCACGTAAGAATCGCCCTAACTCAAAACTAATTATCTGCTGAGAGATTGTTCTTTTCATGCAATCCAAAGGCTGTTGGAGGGAACGTTGGCTATAGCTCTTGATCTTATGCACAAAACATCGTTAATTTTTCGCAATAAAAGTGTACGTGTATCGAAGTGACAACAGGTCATTGTTTTTTGTCAAAACTAATGCTCACCTTCGAAAGATTAAAGTTTATTACACTGGCAAAGTTTTCCAAATATATCGCTTTTGAATTATATTATACGCTCTTTACAAACTAATGAATAAATCAAACATTCCATGAATTCATTAGCCATTATGCAAAATATACTCTATTATGAGTGATTTATGCAGCCACAGAATTAAACATATTATCAATATTATAGAATTCCGCTCTCAAGTTATAGCAAAAATATCCATTCATTCCGTAAACCAGTTAAACGAAAACGCAACCACGAAAACGTCGTTAGAAAACTGTGAATTGCAAACAACTTGGTAAGAAGCAAAAACGTCTGTTTGAAAACCTTTGCATTTGAAGAGAAATGTTGTGCTTGTTATAAAATAATTTACCTGAAATTGGCAGGCAGGTGATGATCTATGTGTTGCGTCTTTATCCAGCTGATCAGACAATTGTGACGCGTGGGCTTGTAGGGTCATGTGCATTGCTTGCCTCAGGAAAGGATCCGAGGGTATAGAAGTAGAACCAACATTGTGGTTTAACCAATCGCTGCGGTGTTGGAAGTGATTTTCATGTTTGGATAGCTTCCACAAATTTTCAAAATCCAGCTTGTTAGTTGCAAATTCCAAGTACTGTGAATCCTCGGCTATCGTTTGAAAGCGTGTGCACGCGTGTGTTACTTTGAAACGCTGTCCAAACAGTACTCGTGTTTTTCAGTTTCTGCAAAACCCTTGCGAAAATTCGAAAGATACTTTGTTTCGATTATGGTTAAAAAAGTTCGTTCGTATACGGACCTTATTTGATACTCCCTCGAATTAATGCTAAAGCCAAAGACCTGAGCAGGGAAAAAAAGTTTTAGGCGGAAACTATTCTTCAAGGACAGAAACTACATCATGAGACTGATCTTGGAAAGCACACAAAAAGCTTAGTTCAATCGTGGCGAATCAGAGGACATTTTCCATAGTAAGAAAATAAACGCAAGCAAATCAAATATGCCTACAATACTTACAAATAACTGTTATGAACCTGCAACAAAGCCTAACACTACATCAGTGTTCTAATGACTTTTAGTATGTAGTAGATGCTACGTAGATTCTTGTACAATGTTTAGCAGTAATTGCTGTTTTACTTTGAGACGAAATTTCATGCTTTATAGGGGGTGAAGCAATCCAACGAATTAATGAAATACGAAAAGACTATTGTTAATTGTGGGTCTAGCTCAGCCGAACACATAAACGTATGTAGATTGCTCGTGCATTTTTCTTGCAAATACAGATGTGCTGCATTAGATTTTTGCAAATTAATTTACCTTCCAAATATTTCTCTGAACAAAAAATTTATTACGACTGCATATCCAGAAAAATGTCGATGCAATCTTGGCTTATTTAGACCTAAAATAGTGCCGAAGTACAATTTTCTCATATTTTCATGCTGGCACCACAAGGTTTTTGAGCAGCAATCCCGATTTGTAATGAGTCCTAGTCATTTCATAGTCAGTGATAGTGTCAAAAACATGGAGAAAGCAGTGCTGAAAAAAATTTTTTATTACTTAAGAATATTTACGTCTGGCTGTTTGACAAAAAATAACATCATATCCATCGATACCTTGGTGCGACATCAAAAAGTAATGAAACACCGTCTCCTCGTTTAAAAAACTGAGGGTCCGACGTTCCAACGCTTCCACTCCCCACTATACAACTGTTCATAACTGGTTGCCAAAAAAGGTAATCACGTCCATTCCATGACGTATTCAAGCTAACGATAGAAAATGCCACATGAGAATTAACAAGCAAAAATCCTAACGAGTGAGTATCGCTCGAGGTATTCTATGTGGTATTCGTAAGTGTGCAATCGCAAAGGTGCTCCTTATCATATCTTTCGTGTGTCGAAGACTCCGGTACAGCACCATTGGAAAAGCTGCAATACCATGGGGTACATACAGAAAAGTTATAAGAAGTTATGTGCAGCAGACCGCAAAGCAAAAGGCCATTTTCATTTCGCACAAGAATGAGGGAAATGCTACGGAAATGCATTCATTATTTTTTTACTAAACGCCTCTTGAAATATGTCGTTCTGCACATTGCGTTTTAACCGATGCCTTCATAACGCAAACGTTTTTTTCGTAAATTTGCTTGTTCTGCCTAAATTTGAAAATCTGTCCGAAAATCTGTTAATCGCTCTCTCGTTTCACCATTTTGCTTGCTGGCTGATGCTTGGGCTTAAGGTCTGAATGTAAACTGCTGTTTCGTGTGAATGAGCTGCAACATGATTACTCTGACAAACCCATTACCCATCTAACCATTAAGTTGCTTGAACTAAATTTATTGTCCCGTAACTAAAACTAATATCAAGGTTTGTATAATGCTCTGGTGTACTTTATTGCAGTCCTAAAAACCTAATATCTTTAATACCTGGTACTATGACAAACAAGCACAATTGCATAAATAATCACAGCTTTAATTGAAACAAGTATCCTATTGTTGTAGGTTTCCGTGTGCTATAGTTTAACTGAACAAAAGTAAAGCAGAACTATCTAGCTACATTGAAAAATATTTTTATTAGAAAATGAACTTTCCAAACCTATCTGTTTCCGTCCGCTGAATTTAAATGATTTTTCGAAACAGCGCTTCCATACACAATTAAGAGCGTTTCGGCTGCAAAGTACTTCACTTTTTGCATCAGTGCGTGATAACACACTATGACAGCCGAATAAGAATGCACGACGCAAAGTCTTGTGCAGCGCCAAAAAGCAAAAGCATTGTCGCATTAGGCCTGCGTGCTTCTTACTTTTCTTCGCTATTAGGCAACGTTTCCGGCTCACGCTTACACAGGCAAGGTTAACCAAATGTTTCCCCGCTGCTAAAGTTTTCCGGCTACAGCACTAAGACGATGCTTTCGCTTCCCCTCAGTCTCTCTGAACCGTCAGTATGATACGCTATCGGTGATTCTTCATTTGTCTGTGTCGATATGCAGACACAAAATGGCGTAAATTGATACCTGCGCGAATCCGATTCTTAAACGCTACCTTTCTGCTGAAAAATTGCTTTGTCATAAAGACGTTAGCTCAGTGAAGTTGATTTTAGTGGAATTCAAAGGTGAAATGGTGGTTTGACTCCTTGAATTATGAAACTAATTGTGGTTTGAACACAGAGTAAACATTGGAGAGCAAATCAGGTATAAGAACTCTTTCAATGTTTCCAGTGAAGAATTCTGATAACGCTCACCAGCTTCCGCAATAAACAGCAGTTCTTTCTTAACAAGGCTAAAACTAGCTCGACTCAAGCCATCTGTGAATACTCCTCCGTTGTTTCGTTCTTATTCCTGATTTGCTCCCCCTCGAAACGAACTTCATGCTTTAAGAAAAAATTTGGTGTCAACATTTCATAAGTTAGGCAAAAAACACAAACTTCTATGAAACACAGATCCTGTCTTTTCCGTAGTGCGTATTGCTTTTGGGTTACGACAGGTTAATAGGGAAATGGCTGCGACGAACGTATTGGCGTCGATTGGCTGAAAATACGGAGCGTTATTTTACTGTAAATTTTTTCTATTTACTACAAATTTGTGCAATTCCAAGATTAACTGCGGTTCCCGAACAAAATTACAGATTTCCGCAGATACAATACAGCGATTCTTCGAGTCTACTTTTTTTACCTTGACTGTTACAAACTTAATTTTTTAGCGAAATTCTTTGCAAATTACATTTTTACAGACGTATCGGCAACTCCTGCTACCATAATCAGCGCAAATTTATCGTGAATGTCATCTAAATTTTGAAAGCAAATCTGGCAGCTCTCTAAAAGTATAATTTTTTCATAAACATATATTTTTCAAATTGGAGACCAAGCAACATAAAACTTGGAGCAAAAGAAGCTATTTGAAATGTATCATTGGCTATAGTTTGTCCTGCAACAAGAAGTTATAGTTTAAAAGTAAAATGTATGTTCAATACAAATGAGCCAAATTGAAATTGTGCAATCGCTGTATTGGGCATCCAAGTTTTATTCGCAATTCACTTGGGTAGATTTCATTGCCATTGCAAATACAGTTTGTGTTTGTTAAGCCAGTCTCCTGGCTAGTTTGCTATAAGACTTGTTCGCACGTTCGAACATTTTCGAATTTTTTGACATACAGTATGATCTAAATTCAATAAATACTGCTGACAACTTTCCAAAGGAATCTCATAGACTTAGAAACCTTAAGGGCAGCAGCTTTCTTTGATTCTTCCCAATACCTCTTCAATTTTAAGTTAGTTTGTTTAGCTCAATACAAAAAGAGAATAGATTCTTTTTTATAATGCACAAAATAAAGAATAAAGAATGTATTTGCAGCTGTTTTTTTCGCAAGTTATATCCACAAGAATCAATTTACAGATTGTGTTTTTGCAAACTGATATTCAAATACAGTGAAAATTCTAAGAAAAGTCGCCATAACGCAATGGCTTGTTTTTGACTAGAACCATCGTATGTCCTTTGAGGAAACAACATCACATAAAATAGCTTAAATTGACTGCTGCACCTAACAAGTACATACGTTTGTGAAAATTTCGGGGGGGAGCAATTGCCCGATTGGCCCCCTCTGGTTGGGTACCTGCTCTAAACAACGAATAAAACAATGGACAGCCTGCACATGAACGAAATATACAAGTCTTATTCACAACAATGCACATGCAAAGTTTTAACAAAACATTTCGTGGTCAGTGTGGACTATTACATCATAGAGGTAGTACTGGAATTACCTAGTTAGGCCTAGAGGTGCACGTCAGATTACAGTTGTATTGCGAAAATGGCCCAAATGGGCGGAAAAAAACTAGCGAATTTTCTTGATTGGATTTTGGTTTACGGACCCCTGAAACGCATTCATGGGCACCTAAGGTTCACAGATCCTGGGTTAAGGCCCTCGACTTTACATCAGTTCTCACTGCAGTTTTAACTGATTTTAATATTTAAAATGGTTTCTTGGCAAAATTAAATAAAACTTGCTTGAGCTGAAAAAAGTCTATTCCCAAATTTTGCAAGATTTTCTTATTTGCAAGCCAACAGTTAGTTTGCTTTTGTTCTTGTTCATGCAAAACCTTAAATTAAGAATTTTAGGAGTCTGTGCTAAAACTTGCAGTAGAAGTAGCGTCACTGTTCTATAGTTACAATGTTAAAACACAGTTAGCTTTCTTAGATACTTCTTTCCGGGTTAGGGTACATTTTGATGTTCATCGCATTTTTCAAATAAAGCTATCATTGCTCAATGTTTTGACGCAATCGCTGGTTCTGCACCAGCTTTGGAAAACATACCCTCCTCCGCTAAAGCTGCATCGCTTTACTTGAGCAAACAGCAAGCAGCCTGACCTCGCTGTCGCCTAAATTGCAATGATACGGAAAGATAAACTAGAGGTGAAGAGTTCGGCACCGCTGCTTTATGGCCCTGGATGGAGAAATACGATTGGCAGCGGATGATGGTGACCCAGTGCAATGATCACTACGCGGGAAGCTACGATCCATAAAGTTCATTGTACATCTTTCAGCGCCCTGATTTTACCACGTGATCGATTAAAGCGTTTTGAAAATAACGCACCGAAATCTGAGTTGACGTTATTTTCGGTTGGGTGGCTATTTGTCCACAACCAATTCGGTGGCATGACAACACAGCGACAAGGTAGTTCGACACAACGATTACGTCTGTGCCATCGCAGTTTGGCATTAGACCGTTTTGTAGCTATTTCTGCTGTTCGTGGGCCCTGAATTGTCATGTTGCTACTTTACTTTTTCATCAAACTGCATGGTTACCGAAATGCCATGAATTCGACGTACAGTGCAAGTGCAAATTATTTACAAACAGCCAATGATGGCAGGCCAAGGCCTGAAGTGCAGAATTCCAAGTCACCACGCTGAACCTGAACAATTATTTTCACCAACAATCAGATTTAGACCACTATTTGAAGTAGTGGAATTGGTGCTGCAAGAAACTCCTATTGTAACATTAAATTTGTCTCAGTTTTTAACTGAACAGTACCTCCAGCTGTGATCAGAACCAGGTGTGTAGGGCTAAAAAAAGTGTGGGAACGCACCCAAAAAACTTGCCATTTTCAACAGCACTGCAAACTCATTTTTAAATCAGTAGTTAATGAAGGATTCACTAGACTACAAACGAAAACTGCACTTGTCTTCCTCAATAATCCTGATCAATTTCGTTATCTGATCTATCTGCACCGAATATTATAAATACATCAGGAAAGTTTCATCAAATAGTCTGATTATACTGTATGTCAGCCTACAAGATCAGCCTATTTATTAATTTTATCAGCCTGTTTAGTACATCGGCTTATTTACTCATTTATGCGGCGTCTGGAGCTACACACAATATCTGAGTAAAAATACACATCTTCAAGTCATGTTAATATGTAAAAAGTGCGGGGACACTTTCCCACACCCGAAAAAGTTTGGTAATGCCGCTCCCACGCGTTCCCCACCCCACTACACCCCAGGCCAGAACACATAAATGCACATTGAAGCCTGAATTGCATGGTAAGGCCTGATACATCCAAATTACAACTAGTACAGCGATATCGCAAAACAGCTTGACATTTTTTGAAAAGATAGCGCAGTTTCTGATTCACAGTCATGAATGACTCAGATAAATGAGATATTGCGTAAAACTAAAAAATGTCTTTTACATACGCCTCTTAGAACTGAAGTAAGATTTTTTGGGCAACCATGGCTTGCCGGAGCAAAACGCTCATCAGCCACTAAGCATTCGTAAAGGCAAAGCGTTTAATGCTTGACGCAATTAAGCAGATGGAGGTGTATCAACCAGAGTGTCATTGCCTCTCTGCTGCTCCATTGCACTTCTCTGTCCCACAGTCTGTCCACTGTCGTTTCGATCGGTTAGTTGTTTGCTTGAGGTCCATTGGGTTAATACATTAGCTTCGGTGCGTACTTTTCTGGTTTTTAAAGACAGATCTCAAACAGACAAACATTACTCACACTGAATTCGACTCTCTGCCGAAAAATTAGCAAAAATTTGCTTTCCTTCCTGATGCAACACTGCTTGAGCCGGCCAACGTGAATTTTGACTGATATTGCCGCTTGCAGCTTCTTTGCTGCCCGTGCAGCTTCAAGTGCAGCTTAACTTCAAGGTACTTTTGTACAAATTTTTTGTAATGCCGATTGCTGGAAAAAATAGCGCTTTATTAGAAGCTATAAAAACTTTTTTAAATGTTGGATTTTACTTTCATGCTCATTTTTGGTAGGCTTTTCGTAGTTTTTGGTGGATGGCTTGATTATTGATTGAACTTTCATGTAAAGCGGGTCATTGCCGGAATTCTATAAGGAATTCTATGACATAGAGGTCAGAAGAAAGTCATTTATCAATGTTTACATCAATCATGGGTTTCGATACTCCATTTTTAAACAATTACTGTAGAAGACGGTTTTCTTATTCTGCTTTTCTCTGCCCCCTCCCGGCATTTTGCATTGCAGAAAATCCGTCGCTTCTCGAAGATCGAGCCATTTTTTATTGGAAGTTGCGTGACAAGATCGTTTCCGATTTAAAAGCTTTCAAGCCGCAGGCATCAGTGACTGTTTCGTAATACCCCATGCTCGCATCGAATGCGTTGTGCTGTACTGTTTGTTCTCTTTTTTTTATTTTGGTTTAAAAAGCAATAATTTTCTATTAAACCAAATAATTCGAACTTCGGAGACTTCATGAAGTTTGTAAACATTTTGCAAATTCAATGGCGGCTTTACTTTTGACATTGATAGTCGTCAAAAATCAACGATGTCAAAATTTACAAACTTGGTTCATTTTCATAAGCCTTGAGATGGAAACCAATAGATGATGCATCGAGTATTACACAAACAAGTATAGGGTTACATTTTCGCAAACAAGACCTTTTACTTCTTCATTTCATTACGTTTGCTCAAAAGTTTCTGAATCTTTTGCCTTTCTTCGCTCGAATTCCCATCATCTTAGTGCAAAACATTGAATTTCAAAGTTTTTCTGTTTTACTGAGCAACCGTAGGTCAAGAAATAAGAATTTTTTTCATGAGAGTCTTTGTTATGTGTTATAAGATTAATGGTCAACCATATATCTCTTTATTAAAATATTCCAGATCGTTTCTTTTATATATAGATACTAACAATAAGAGTTCTTTTTTAAGCACACTTTCTCCGGCAGTGTAACTATTAACTTCCATGGCAGTGGTGATATGTGATGCATGTCAGTTCTCAATGAATTCAAAAGGTTTGGCTGTGTTTGCGTTGAAGTTTAAGTACTTAGTCATGGGCGCAATGTGATCTGCTGAAAGTGCATCCTACAGTTTAAAATACTATGCTATAGGAAGTGGCGATTGCTTTAAGAGTGCATCCTACCGAAGGAATTCTCATTTTACCAGATATTAGGTATTGTAATGAAGTGGGCGTAATCAGTCGGAGGGCGCGAGTACATCGCAACAAAGGTCTATACATCAGTTCAGTCACAAGTTTGGACACTGTACAAAGCATTCGCAGCTCACAAACCCTCTTAATTGGTGGTTTTGCATTTGTTGCAAACTGCGCATGGTCTTCATGTATTTTCTGCTTCAACAAACAAAACCAAGAATCGCCATATGTCCGGAAGTAGTTTATTATGAAAAGTTTTAGTTGCACGTGATAACAACTTTCCGTAGTGTTTGTTTAGCGCAAGTCACGGTTGCCTCGACGAAAGTCCAAGTTTATCATGATAAATTCAAATCCATTCATCACGGGGACACGGCATAGCACCAAGCGTTTTTACCCAAAGTACAAACCACTTGGGAGGTATACTGCTGTTGAAGGCTTCTTAGTTTTTTTTCTTGTGGTATCTGATATGATATCTGCAGTTTTCATGCTAGTGACACAACTTGCAGTCATTCGTTTCTCATCAGTCGTTAACTGAAGTTGATTGGGACGGTTTGCGTGTCAAGCTCAATCCCAGAATGAACAAAGAATTTTCTGCGACAACAATAAAACAAACGCTTGATAAACGTTGAGCTCCATTTGTCCAATACCGATATCAAGCTCATATAGGGTCTGGATTATCAGAAAACTATGATGAAAACAGGAGAAATCTCCAAAAGCAATTTTCAGCATGTTTTATTTTCCTGAAAAAGATGAGAAGTTTTAAAATTCAAAACATGAGAAATCGTCAAAAAATTCTGCTGTTTTAACTAGTAGCCCAGATGCCCTACTGACAAAGTCAATTTTTATGGATTACCAGCATGAAACACTACCAGCATATTATTCAACTATTTTTACTATTTTTCAAATAAGTTCTCTCAACACGTTTTTCTATTTTTTGTGAATTACGACAACAGATACATCTGTTGTGTTGCTGTGGCGCATCTTTGATCTAGGGCTAGGCACAAGAAAAACGAAAGCTTTGGTGTTTAATATTCTTATGCAAATCTCGCCCAGCAAGTCAAGATATTTGAAAACGTGTGTTGGATTTTCCATCATTTAACTGCACTTTTACTAAGAAATATGCTAATAATTTATCAAGGGTTTTGAATCAACTGGAAGTTATAAAGCAATTTGGCGAATCTGCCATGTGTTTTCCATATTGAAATATTCTTGCCAAATTCCTTTGCTGTGTTTTGATTTACTGTAAATAACTTGACGGAGAATGTCAAATTTTACGTATCTGACTGGTAACACACCGGGTGGTGCAATTCCAGTAATGTGACCAACAACGTCGAAAACGTCTTCAACTCCTATTTCAAAGCCGCCATAATTTTCAGCACTTTTTCAATTTTATTTTCGCTTTTAAACACATCCAGCAAACGTTTTCTCGTCTTGCCACCAACACACGTAGCCCACAACCAGAAAGAGTCCATTCAAAGAAAAATGAGCAGACTTTCTGCAGCAAAGATAGAGATTTTAATGCAGTTACTGCGAGAAACAATTTAAGATTGGTGATTGTCTTGAGAAAACACGAGATTTGATCTCAGCTTCCGCAGATATGACGAATAAGAGATTAACACATAGTACTGGCAAACAAACAAAGACGACAACACCTACAAACATAGGTTTCCATCCAACACCAACAGCAAAATACTGTATATCAAATGTATTGAAAAAGATTGTCATTGAACCAAAAACAACATTTTGTGTAGCAAACGTTTTAAGCAATTGCATCATAATCCATAGACGTAGCCAGGAGGGCTACGGGTCCATGCCCCCAAATTTCTAGCATAAAATGACATTTTGTTCTTCCAGAGGCAGTGTCCCAAACAAAATACTGTTGCTCGCTCAGAGTAAAAAATTGTGCCCCCCAAAAAAATTTTGAGCTGGCTGCGGCACTGCCATCATCTATCTTTTACGCTTGCTTTCACTCAGCCCAGCCAGACGCGAAGTTTACGTGGAGCACTAGGGCCGTCGAAACGAATTTTATGGTGAGGGGACCGGCCGTCTAAACGTACTGCCTACATCAGGTATGATTGAAATGTGTGATGTCGTCGGTGGTCATTCGACCTTGAAATGCACTTTATGCACGATTTCAACAGCTTTTATCGCAGATATTTTCATGTTTTTCAGTACCACTAGCTCCAAAAGACATGTGGTTGTCTCTGAAGCAAACCTGTGGTAAAAATCCCAATTGGCTTAATTAAACAAGATTGGTGCCAATTTCCAATAAATGTCGGCGATTTATGAACCAAAAACCATTTCAAAAACGTTCTTGGCGTCACAGGCGTCGGAAGGATTTTTCCAGGGGGATCACTAGGGTATTTTCCTACATTTTTCCATGGGGGGCCAAAAGTGGTGAAATTTGATATTTCCCACTCGAAACTAAGAGAACAACCTTTTTTGCTGAAAATTTCAAAATCCAGAGGGGCCAAGGCCCCCATGACCCAGCGGCGTAGCAACCCACTGGCTACTCTGGCTATAGCCAGGGGCGGCACATTCCAGAGGGCGGCAAAATCTAGTCGCCAGAGATAATTGAAAAGAGGTGAGCAAATTATTCAGACTGATGAAAATTTAAGCTTTCTTTCATCAGCTAAGTTACATCAGCACAGCCGATATTACCAGCGCAATGGTTCTAGTTACAGCCATAATATGCTCATCACCACTTTGTCGCTGCCAATCTCTCAATATTATTCTGTAACAATTAATGGCCGCTATGCTGGGAATCTAATCTGCTCCAAACGCGTCTACTCTGATAAACTCCAGCATCGTTCGTTGGTCAAGGTCCAGCCACTATAGTTGCAGCTGGGCTTTCAAAGCAGTAGAGCAACTAGTTGCCGCAGTTAATCAGAAATCTTTACAGTAGTTAAGCTATTGTTCTGTGTTTTATTGATAGGAAAGGAAAGTTGCTTACTTGCTTAATACTTTCGCTCATCAGGTGGAGTCACCTTAATAGGTAACTAAAAGGCTATTCATCTTAGGGCGAACCCATTGCCGCCCAATTGTTTTTCGTTTACTTTTGCATAATTATTTAGTAAATGTTGTTTAATAATAAAGGGTTATGACAAAAAAATAAAGGGTTATGACAAAAAAAATTTTCAGGATTAAATTAGGAGTGAAAAAACGGGGTCTCAAGTTTGGTCCGGTTTTTAGGACCACGGGCACTTGAAGCACTTTTGCTGTTTTTTCTATAAATTCCCTTCCAGCGTTCCAGCTACAGATCTGCATCAAAATAGCATTTGCATTGTAAAATTTTTCAATGAGAAGTGTAATTCAATCAGCACTTTCGAAATAAGCTAAAACAGTGGTTCTCAAACGGGAGCCACTTGACTCCCTTAAAAAGGAATTTTTATTTCCTGGGAGGAAATTTGTTCCAGGGAGGAATTGGGGAGCAAAAGCTGTGGATTAAACAAACGTGTTTATATTATTACAGCAGTTGATTTGGGCGGAAGAGCGGAGTGTGTTTCTCATGCGATATTTTTCACATTCTGACAGAACGCGTGCTGATGTGACTGTCCGGCCTTTGCCTGGCAGAGTGCGTTTCCGGTAATATGTTTGATGAATATGCGAGCTGTCTTTATGCTGCAGAATGTGTTTGGCTTAGGACTGGCGTTAGTGGCGTAACTGACGGGAGCAAGTGGGCGAGCCGCCCCCACTTGGCAAGCTAAATGTAAAAACTTGGCCGCCTTTGGTTGACATTTTGATATTTAGTATTCTTTAAATTGTTGTTTTTTGCGTTTTTCGGGGAGTTTTCTTTTTTTATCTAGTATGGACATCCACTTCATCCAGAGATCCACTATAATTTCTTAACTTTTTCTGAGTTTGGCTAGTGGGCCCCCTACGGTGACCAGTGGGCCCCCTTCAGCTAAGCTTTGCCCCCCTGGCTCAAACCTCTAGTTACGCCACTGACTGGCGTAGCACACTGGGTTTCTTGTGTATTGACATGAGCACGAAAATAATTTCTTTTTCGCAAAACGATTAGGACGACAGTTGTTGTGGTCAAGCATACCGGTCAATTGTCTCAAGGCAGATTAATTATTGTCGGTGATTTTCTTGCTAGTTGCATTTCCCTTTCGTTAATTTCTTCTTTTTTGTTTGCGTTTCGGTTTCCTGTCATTAATTTTTGTTAATTTTTATTCGGCTGTCTTGGGAGTCGAGTGACGATGACTTCAGTTATACCAACTCCCGCTGCAAATCTTGTGTTTGTTTGAAAATGCTTGATTGTTGAGTAAATGCGACAAAATCTTTGGTTTTTACGTTCATGTTTCTCAATTTGTTGTTAGCCTCATCATCTTATTTTTTAGTTTGGAAACAGTCCAGCTTAAGGAGGTTTTCTGTTTATAATAGTTGTTAGTTGTATAATTGTTAGAATACTCAGCTGATATGGTGATATCATCTTGTAGCTATTACCAGCTGCAGCTGTGCATTGGGCACCGCCATATATTGTTCGGGGAGGTTAAACAGTCGACAATTTACGTCAAATATGTCGAAACTTCTTGTAAAAAGGTCTTCAAAAACCAAAAAATCATACCATGGTTGAGTGAGCACGATGACTTCATAAATATCACACCCACCAGAGGGCGGAATTTTTTGCTGGGCCAGGGGCGGCAGACTGTGCTCCTACGCCACTGCCTTGACCCCCCTTCCGACGCCCATGCTTTTATATCCACTCGTAAGACTTTGTATCCGTAAATTCTGGGTGCCAATCTCTTGTGTGAGTAATATGTATTCGGAACTACGCAACATTTTTTACTAAGCATACCATATTTTCCTTACCGCAAACAGATCTTTCAATGATTTGTCACAGAGGAGTTTTGCATGAGGTCATCAGTGACAGACGCAGCGACGATTGTACTACATAAAGACACAACAAGTTTGAGATGAAGATAACTTTGCCTTATCGACATAATCAGGCAGTTATAAAGATTTTAATGATAGTGCATTTTGTAACGAAAAATTTAAATGCCGAAAATTAGTGGGGTACCCTTTTATCTCGTATCCCCCGAGGAATGATGTTTTCGCTTTGCAACCTTAACATGAAAACTTTCCAATTTAGCGGTTTACCTGATGAATGACATTAATGACTTTGGAAACAAGTCAATATATTTGACACACGGTAGTGATTGAAACGAGCATGAAAAACCTGAGATTACCTAAAACGATTGGCAATGAACAGTTTGACAAACTCCTAGAGATGGGAACGACTCAGAAGATTATGTTTACAAAACATTTCAAGGTTGCCATTTATTATATTTGATTGCACGTTTGTATTTTGCAAATTGTAATTCTATCGCCTTGAACTGCTTAGGCAAGCACAAGGGAAAGATGGTGATTCGGGGCATTAACTTACAGGAAAGCAACCAGCAACAATAGAGATCCATCACTAATTTCACTCTACTGATACTAGGTTGTGCTATTAATATATAGGGAGTATGAATTACGATCTTTCATTTGTGGTGATTATCACAGTGATTTGTTACTCATTGGTACCATCTAGCGGTGACTATTTATTTACATGTGGCGCCATCTTCCCGCCGCCACGCAGGCTAGAGGAAGAAGACATTTTAATTTCTATAGTTGGTCACTCTCTGGATGAGTTAACGACTATACTCGTGGGCATATATGCGCCACACACAAGTGCATATTTCTTGAGAATAGATGTTTACAATCCAGAGTGGCATCAGAGCCAGACCAACGTGTTGAACTTTCACACAATCTATTATCCTTTGATGGGTGTTTGTAATTCAGCTCAAAAATTTTTCCACAATGCATTCATAACTTTTGACCTGCAAAACAATAAAGGCTGGATACGTCGGTTTCCGTTCGCACCAAGAACGGTATCGTCAGAAGACCAATCACAAAACTGCGTTTCTTGTGAGCACCTTCGCGCAATTGATGCAAACTGCTCCTTCGATTCAAGGTTCGTACATCGAATCAACTTTGCCCCTTTTCCAAA
>JGI24021J15306_10001131_pt1 | contig 24808 bp, 21 predicted proteins | sample Ectturendosymbi1_FD_15306 | JGI IMG/M metagenome (IMG submission 15306) | reverse complement strand
CCAGAGGAGGTGGTGTAGGGACGCCTCCCAGAGGTGGTGGTGGAGGTACTCCTCCAAGTGGTGGAGGAGTAGGGATGCCCACAGTAGGACGTTCAGGTGTACCGCAGGAAGGGGTAGTGGGCACGGCATTCTTTAGTGCAGTAGAAGCTTTTCCAGCCTCGGTAGGTAGTTTGATAACGGGCGAAGTCGGTTTGTCTGTAGGTTCTGCAAAGTCCGTTTGGACAGCTGAGTCTTTAGTTGCTTTGCTTGGGACTCGTTTGCTAGAAGTTTCTCTGATCTTCACCAGCCGCTTGGCTTCTTCCGGAGATTCAACAACTACTGCTTTTTGCACGAGGGAATTCATTATTTCCCACACCAAGTCAGACAACGGATCATCAACACTGAGTTGAAGCATACACTGCAGGATCGTCAAAAAGTGATTTGCCTGAGGGCTGTTACATACCTGAAACAAATGCGTGTGCAAAAAGCATATTAACCTACGCGATGAACTCAACTTAGGTTTTATTTTCTACCTTAGCTGAGAGAAGACTATAGCAACGAACTGGATGCAATGTCTTTAGCAAGTTATAGAAGACTTGAAACATTTAATGCTATTTAATTTGTTTAGGTCAAAAACAGTTCAATAAATTATTTTATTTAGGTAAATTGCCACACGGATCGCTGCATCCTCCTTTCAACATTTACTTTGAACTAAACACTCGCTGTCAGCCAAGCAATAGCACCTTGTTAAATACAGCCAAGAACACTGCTTTGTGATCGTTGATGTCGATAACGCCTGAGTCGGTAATACTCATCAGTTCTTCATCATCTTCATTCTTTTTTTCTTCAAACACTTCCAGTTGAATGAGAAAATCTTCTGATTCGTTATGACTGGGCAAAACCGGAAAGCAGTTGATAAGTCAAGTCGTACTTCAACAACCATTATCTCTCAGTCAAGTTTGAAAAAACGCCACTGAACTATTAGAGAAAAATTACCAAACGTTACTGGGCAGAGGAACATCTGCAACAAACTGTTATGAGACAGAACAATTTTTCGTTTGTATTTCTAATTTTTAGCTGGTGACTTGGATTTCCCTTACAGGAAAGGTAATTTCATCACTTCAGTTAGCCCGAACATGCAGCTTTGAAACTGAAACTATAATTAAAACTTTTGCTTTTGAAGAAAACTGTGTTTCGTTGAAATTAGGAAATCAAAACATTTTCTTGGAGCTTCTCGATTTTAAGTTAAGCAATAAAGGAAATACTCATTTTTTATCGTAATGATTAAATTCTGGGAGTATTATGAAAACTAATACATGACAAATAAGCCTATGGGATGCAACCATCGGTTAAATGATAACATCTGCTTTCCGATTGATCTTTAGCAGCTTCTGAAACGTGCATTGTAGACAGGGAAATTTCGTGCAAAGAAGCAATCTACTTGCTACGAGTAAAGGCAAGAGCAGGTTTTAAGATCATACGCAATATCAGCAATGAAGATGCGATGAAGAAATCCAATGACGCAGATTAGCATGAAAAGGAACGAAGTTAATGACCAGCTTATGCCAAAACGACGTATGATCAGCGAGGAGCGGACGCACAAGCCGTACAGTATGTTAGGATTGATCAACTCGACTAACTCGTTTGCATGTTTCTAAACGCAGATCAAAGCACAATCAATATTTTTTGCGGGCTGCAATGTTAAGGTCGAAGTAAATCTCGGGTAACTGAAGACAGGGCTTCACTGAAGTAGACCAACGCTAAGGTGCTTAAGGCAAGTGTTCACATCGTACTGCTAGTCTGGTATGACGCTTTCACAAAGAGAGCCATGGACCTCAAGTCATATTCCCGAGCCAGGAATAAGCTTTCGTAAATGACCATCATTGAAATAAACACAGTGGAAAGAAATTGGTTCGCAGGACGTGAAAGGACACGAGTTTCAATCTACCAAGTCATTGGTTTTGAACGTGCCACCAATTAGATCTGTTTCTAAATCCTGAATGCAAGTAAATTTTGCAGAGTAATTAGCAGTTAAAATTAGATGCTGCAATTTGTTGAATAGTGTGAAACGACATAATGAATTTAGGAGTTATTGTGAGTAAACTAGGACGAACATACTGTCTCTCTGTCGTGAAACGGAACTAAACGGAATTTTTTGTTGGCACTGTCAAAAAATCGTGAAGGTTTTTGGAACTAACAAAGTTGCCTCATCCGCCGGAGTATGGTGACAATTCTTGAAACAATAAATACAAGATATCGCATGATTGTCTCACAGTAAGGAATTTCTCAAACATATTTTTAATCGGATAAAAATTTGTTGGAATCAGGTCAGGATTTTTGAAGAATAGAGCAAGCTGCGTCGTCGAAAGTTATACAAGGAGGCGTTGTCGCGTTGTTTCCAGGGTTGTGTGGCGGAAGCCCAAATTTCCGGCTCCGGCATCTCTAATGACGCGTTTGGCTTCAACTCTAGTTTCAAATCGGTTTGTTAAAATGAAAACCATTGTGTTATTTGCATTCGTAAACCAGCGTAGATGAGGCGTCGCGAAACGTAACATTTGATAGATAGGGGTCGCGTGCAAACATTAAGCCCTGATCTACACACAAACGAAAACAATTTCGTACACATGCGGCAATCATGGAAACCACAAAAGATTCCAGGGTATTTGCAAATAGCTCCGGCCGCAAGGCATCTCCAGGCTCCTACTTCAAGCATAAAATTTACTTGGGTGCCGGCTCCACTGTCCTGCTTGTTGCTGAAGATCACTAAATTCAAGGTTGCGGCATTGCTATTCTCAACTTTGCAAAACAGAAGTCAGTTGGGTCGATATTAAACCTATTTTCCAGCCATTAAGTCAAGTCAGAGAGTTCTGCCGCAAGAAAATGTAGATTGCTGCAGTTTAAATTGGAACTTCCAAGAATAGAAATCAATTTGCCGATGACTTGTTTTAGCAGAGCGCAAACAATATATAACGATGCAGAATGAATGACTATAGCCTACGTAGCAACAGATGCGTTCAAACAACCGAAATTGCGTCACCTCAGGTAAAAATCAACACCATAATTTGCCAATGACATGAGATAGGCTGCTCATACAATCATGCCACAATGAATGGTAGAGCATTGAAAAATTACATTGCACTTTCGCGATCAGTATGCTGATGACACCGCTTGTTGCAAGAAAAAAGGAAGACTGCTTGTTATAAAAGAAACAGCATAACATGCATGGCACTATTACCTATCAGAATCGTCCAGCAGAGAGCGTGAGCTGAAAGAGTAAGTGAACAAACTATCAACGCAACACACACCACACAAAAATGCCAACTTGTATCATCATAAGCGTGGTGACCGTAATGATAGATAAAGTTAAGAGCATGCACGTTGCCAAGATATTTGAATAGCTGCGTATCACACTGGTAGAAACTGCCCGGTGGTTTTCAGTGAAAACCAGTTAACGTTTCCGACAACATTCCACAAGCTGCAGAATTGAAGCTTATCTACGCCTTCACACTTGTGCGTTTCAAGCAGCTTGCAACCAAACGAGAACGTCGGCAAACTGCAAGCGAACTAGTCTGCTTTGGCAACTGGTGCGTCTGCTTTCTTCGCCAAAACTAACACCGTCGGCAAAGGCTTGCGAATTTATATCAAACAATTATGTCATGCTCTGAAGCAAAACGGTGAGCCAATGGAAAAAAACATTTTTTGCAGAGGATAAACTGCAATGCAAGCAGCAATTTAAGTTGCGGGGCAGTGGGCCAGCTTTAAACTTACTGTTCTGAAACAAACGCTGTTTCTCTGTGGTGAAAATCAATGCAATCAAAGTTAGAGAAGGTAAACCACAACAAAGTAGCTGGCAAGTTCTTGTTTTTTTGGAGTGTCTGAAAAAATGCATTAATTACGAAAATATTCCACAAGCCGAAAATCCGCCTTTTATTTCATTCTAAAGTTACGCTATGTGTGCAACGTAATGAAACAACGGTTGTGACTGATTCGTCGATTTTTTCTGCAAGGGATTACTCAGGGCCGGGCCTAGCAGGTGCGGGGCTCAACGCAAGACTTAAGCGCGGGGCCCCTCTGCGTAGTTGTTTTATGACGTCATCGTGTTCAGTCAACCGTGCTATACGACCATGGTAGGGAGCACATATAAAGCCTTAGTACGAGAATTGAGCACGTTTGCTAAAGTTCGATAATAGAGGAAATTCATCGCTAGTTCTAACGATAGCGTTGTTTGTTAACAATGAGATTTATAAACCGTTTCCACTGAATTCTCGAGCGCAAGTAGTATCTGGAAAAAATGAACTATCTACCTAAACACTATGGCGCGGGGCCCAATGCAGCTATATCGGTTGCATCGGCTCAAGACCGGCCCTGGTATTACTGGCGAGTAGCAGATCATAACCAGACATGTTATATGTAACAACAGGTCATTCATGACCGCTTGCATCAGAGGCGAACACTGTTACCAAAGAAGTTATCTTGATCAGTTCGTTAAGAGTTAACTCGTTAATTCTGTTGAAAATACAGCTTAACGTTAGGGAATAGAGTAGAATTTAATCGTTTTGTTTTTACACGGTAACTTGACGGAAATTTATGGCTATTGACAATTGTAAGATGTGCAATGTGGTACCCAACTCTGTACACATTCCTTTGCAGCCCAAAAATCACGCAAAACTTCAAAAGTACGTATAAAACAATAATGTAGCTTGATTGAAATGACCATAATTGTTTTACAGCTGCAAATCTGGCTTTATAAGGATAATTTGCGCCAGAACCATCGCCAGAATGTTTTCAATAAAGGGGGCTTTGCGTTTCTGCGGGAGGGCTTGACACTCAAAAAAATGACAAAAACTCAACTCATTTATAGTGTATCATGTTTCAATTTGGGGGGGCTTGGAGTTTAGTTTAGGGGGGCTAAACCCCCAAAAGCCCACCGTGGCGACGGGACTGGTTCGCGGAGAAGTGTTAGCACTGGTTAACGTTAGTTTGAGTTTTAGTCGAAGTGAGAAGCCATTGTCTTGAGATATTTTAACTTTTACAAGAAGGAAGTTGGAAATGTTGTGCACGCCAATCGAAACAAACCAACGATTGCAATCATACCGCAAATCGGAGAGGATGTCAAGCAGCTGAAGGCCTGCAATAAAAACAACGAAAATTTTAATGAACAACTTGCGAAATGGATACAAAAATATTCGCATGTCAAAGGTAAAAAATCTATAGAAAAAAATTGCTCAGGTTGAAATGAGGCATTGGTAAAGCATCAGATTAATATTTTGCCAAAAAACAAATACAACGTAAATATTGTCACCCTTATAAAAACGATGTCAAAGCAAGGGCCACAAAAAAAGTCAGTGGAACCTGAGCAAAGCAATGCAGACAACTAACAGTCGGTCAAGAAACGCCGACATTCCGTAAGCGAGTTTTTGGCAAGAACGCTAGGCGTATCTGGAAGAGGCAAACGGTTTACCAATGAATTCGTTTCGGAGCTGAATCCGGTCGTGGAGACCGTCAGTTGACAGAATAGACGCGTTGACGAAGGACATTATGGCGGTTTGGTATGGGATGTTCTCGGCGTGGCGCAGCTCATTGACGATGACGCTGAAGCGGTATCTTTGCGACTTTGCTTGCTGGGTAAGCAAAATTGTTACAGTAGTTTAAGGGGTAAAGCATGCGTGTTGTAATGAACAAAAACCTGCATTTACAGCGTTGCAAACGTCAATTTAACGACACAGCGGTGAAAATTAAGAACTTACTTTATAATGTTCCATTGCATCAATGGCCCGGCTCTTGCCTTCAGACGAGTACATGCACATCGCAGCAAGTAACTCAATAACCTGTTTTTTTACCATTACGTTGCTGCTGTCCAGTGCTGCAGATAAACATAAGTCAAAACTTATTTTTAAATTGGTTTACTTTAAATATATTGTGCACACGTCCAAAAAGTTTTACAAATAAAAACCAAATGACTTCACTTGTCAAAACGAAACGGTTCACACAAGCCTAGCGGTTTCACGTTTTGAGTGCTGGGCTTAAATTCAAACCTGCTATTTTCTACTTGTCGTTCGATCCTGAAACAGTTTAACAAAAGTACTTTGGCCTGCTTCAGTATAGTTAATCGAAAAGCAGAACCTTTTATATAAACAACACTTTCGGCTGGGTGTCGACCAACTGTTAACCTTGGTGGTCCCTCTAATTTGGTTGAGTGGAATTAGCGGCGACCGTAGCATGACTCGCGTCAGGGAAGACCAGTTATACGCTTGTGCCTAAGGACTGACAACTAGATTTCTTATCATCATTGCACCAATGCTATGTGAGTCTTGAGGACTGCACCTACTCACCAGAATTGAAGGTACGAAAGAATAATTCATGAAATAATCTTAGCACAGCACTCTTTGTCAAAATTTTGTTTCTGATAGGAAACTACAGCAAACGATGAACGTCGCGACAGCGAAAGCGCAACCGGAATTTGCCTCGTTTCATTTAGTTTTAGCGTTGTTTCAAAGTTTTTCTCCGGTAATACTCATATTACTTGGAAAAATATTGTAGCGTCTATTACGTGTTCAGCGCAAACAGAACTTTCATAAGCTGAAAAAGCAACAAACGTTACCTGTTGATAGCATTCGTGTATAGTCCTCTTTCGAAATAACGTAATCAAGACCTGTTCGTGAATTCATCACTGCTTTCACGCACCTAATAAGTACAGTACAAATCAGGTTGAATGATGCACCGTTCATAACTTTATACGATGCTCGTAATACGAAATTGCTGCATTATGCAAATACTTCATTTATCTGCTTATGATCCAAAAGGTAACAACCTGTCATTCCACTGATGCCCGCGGTTGTTGGCAGCCAAAGCAGGTAGGAGTTCTGCTTTCAAAGCACACATAAAGCAGCTTCTAATCAATAAAACTTTTCAATATAGCTACTGTGCAAAAATATCGATTAGAATTCAGAAAAAAGTAAATCGGTGAAAACGAACACCTCGGACAACGCAAACCAAAACGACAAGAGGAAAACAGTGTCAGAGACCACAGTTGAGAAGCGCGAACAGTGTGATCAAGGCGATCCCCGTGGCAAATCACCGCAGGGGTTTATGAGGCAAAACAAAAACGCCGCTTGTGGTTCTGGGCACTAGAAAGCCTTCCTGCTGCTGTATACTATAGAAAATGACTGAGAAAATTAGTGCCTACAAAACTGCATGCTTCGCCACATTAGCAATGGCAAGTTCATACCCAACGCAATGCAGCAGCTCCATTGATGTTATAATCGAGCCCTTCGATGCGTTTGCTCTCTCGTTCGAAAGTCTTTCAAGGGTAGAAAATAATATACTTAAGCCGTCTTGATCCAAAAATCCCTTAACAACAGAACAGTATTTACGCCATTTCATTCGTGCAGTTTCTTCTCCAAAGGATACGTCAATTTCAGCAGTTTGTTACTTCGATTTCAGTAATAAACTTTATTTTCTTGTCAGTGATATGTAAGATTGCAAATAAATGCCTGCTTTTCGTTAAAAGGTAGAGGCGGAGATGACATTTACAAGGCCAAGCAAATTGTAAATTCTAGTCAATAGTAATGTACCGGTAATTGCAGCTCTTTGCAATTTGCTTGCTGAGGAAAAAATGTTGAACAGCTGAATGATCTTTGAACACACAAGTCGGCAAATCAAAACTGTCATTCGATCGCTTGATTATTGTGTTCACTTCGCCATGTGATTTAAAGTATTAGCAAATTCACCCGTGTTTTTAGCATCGCTTCTTTGCAAACGTCATGTTGATGTTAAAGAATTTGTCAAAACTGAGATTCAACACAGTTTTTGAAAAACAACTTACAAGCATCCACTCTTCCGTGCACTGCGCAATCTTCTTCTTCAAACCAGAAAAGTTCTTTACGGAAGGGAAGAGCAACAGCTTTATGCACAGCTCCGGTTCTGCGTTTTCCAGATTAGAAAGTGTATCTTCCATTTCGTCTTTTTCTTTTTTCTTAGCCTTCATGGCTACCGAAGACCAGCGGTTGCTCAACATCTGGCAAAAAATTGAAGCTCATAATTGGCAATTTCAAGGAAAAAACAAAGTGCTGCTTTAGCTTTAATTCAGTTCTTTTACTTCGAGGGAGGTTAAGGCTTAACAGTGTTGAGGTGTCAGTATCGGTATTACGTCACACACACGGCTTATAATTTTGTGAGTTGTCATTGATAATATTATGCAGATACTTCATTTATCTGCCCATGAGCCAAAAGGCAATAACCTGTCATTCCACTGATACCGTCGATTGTTGGCAGCCAACAATCAGAGACGACGAACGCCCCTCGATTGTTGACAGAACTTGTCCATTCATAAGTTCTAAAGAATCTAAATTCTACGCCAGGACTAAAAAATCCATTTACCTCAACGTTGGAGCAACCAGCTTTCAAATTTCCAAATATGAGCGGAAATCAGATGAAAGGAAATATGACCGAGTATAAAAACCAGCGCTCTTATTAACTAGCCATGTGCCACGAATATTCCCAGTGTTTACGACAACTTTTTACAAGCAATTCTACAAGCAAGCAGGAATAGATGGCAGTTTCCCACGTTCAGAGCTTAGCTTTCTCGTTTCACCCCTAATCTTCGGCCATGGTTTTCAAAGTTCAAACACCCATACCCAAAAATGCAGAAAGTCTGTGTGCAACGGCTAAAATCTCCTGTTTCCATCCTAAACGGCTCATTTTCAATTCTGCTAAAAACATTTGTGGTTGACCCGAATGAAACTGAGGCTGCGCAAGGATTCCTATTTTGCTATCGTGATCAACATTGCAAACGCAACAACTGTTTGTTTCACTTGTTGCCGTCTTTTGTTTGTAGCGTAACAGTGTATCACGCATTGCTGACACGAAAAGCACTGCGTCAGAAGGACATGAAAAATAGTGCGTCAGACGGGGTTTGGTCATGATCTCTTTTCGGCATGGTTGCTTCAGGCGCGGTTTTCCTGCCTATCGGACTGCCTGGAACTTTGAGCTGTGGTTTTTAATGAAGGGTACATGATGGCCTGGTCGGGCTGATTTTGGGATCAGACAAAAATTGTCCCGAAAATCATGCATATTCGATATTTACTTCTCTACAAAACAATTAGTTTAAATTTCAGCCAATATAAGAATGACCATTTTAGGTTTGAATATGCAGATTATGGAGCATGTGGTTGCAGATTTTGTTGTTATCATGTATAACAGTCGCTCCTACCCTTTTGTACAAATAAAGGAACAAGACGCACGTTACGTACATTTTTGGTTCTATTCTGTAAAACTNGTCGATGATGCTCTTTGCGTAATGCGCAGTAGGCTACACGAAAACAAGTGTGATTACTGATTAGGTAGTTTGCAGTTAGGAATGTGCTCGAAGGGAGTGTGAAGAAATTGAAATTGTGCGGGTGTGCTTATGAAAAATTGTTATTTATCATTAAATCAAGTGCTGTGCTTTATCATGAGAGAGTACCAAGATTAATAGCGAGGGAGGTTCGATGCATCGAACGCAAAATCTGAGGCGATTGCTGCGTTAAGTGACAAACAGGGTTTATGGTTTGGACTGCTTCGGGTATGTTTTCCTTGCGATAGGGCTGCCTTATCAGGGGTCGGCAACCTTTTTCGCACTGTGGACCGGTTTCAGCCTGGCATTATTTTGCGGACCGGCCCTCAATAAAATCATAAATGTTTGGCACATGCAAATTTATTAGAGCTTGTAACTCAACATGGCACTGATTCAGAGAGAGATCTGGGCTTGCTTTGCCGCAATAAGATACTCCGACCTGTAGGGATTATGGCGGTTAATGGTACCCACAATGTGTTCTTATGCCAGTCGTTTCAGTCACTGTTGGACCAATTAGGCCTTGGTTGCGCACGGTCCGGTACAATTTATTCACGGACCGGCACGGGCCGCGGCCCGGTGTTTGCCTACCCCTGTACTAGATGGCCTGGCAGCACGGCTCTTTTGACTTGCTGTGTTATGTTACAATCGCCGTTTCGCAATCAGCCCAACGCGCAGTGTAAAATTCTTTTACATGTCAATCTGTAACACATTCTGACACATCGATAAGGCACGTTTATTTCTATACTTATTTTTTTTAGATTACGTAGTATCAAAATTGAAACGGTTTTTATGTAAGTGTCGTCTGATACTTTTTTACCACGTCATGCGTTTCGCAAGTTTATGATTTTCTGAATAAAGACAACTTTTTTGCTAAGGCCTGCACCACGGAATTCGAGTACAGGTGATTTGGACGTGCTTCAAATTAGGTACGTTCACCCCGTTGAAGAGAACTATTGTTTGAAAGTTCACGGGGTTCACATAATCTACGAGCATTGCACTGCACTCCGCAAACAATATATTACGGAGAGTTTGTCCTGCAATGTAGGTTGAGCAACCTCTTGTGCAGCAATGGCAAGCGAAAACCTCTCGTAAAGAGATTTTGCGAATGCGTTTATAGCGAATACAGGAAAGAAATTAGGAAATCCGGCAAGCAGTCGCTTTCTAAAGCCAAAAGCCAAGGAAGGTCGTTGCCTGTCTATACATTTATTTCGCAACAACTTCTTACGGTGCAGGTGCGAAAAAGACTCACTGCCCCATGACCGCAAAATTCACATGGATTTAGCTCTGTTTATACAACTATCCACATTTTATAAAATATTTCATTGCTTCTCAGACATAAACTTATTTGGACGTCATTTTTCTACATCTTTCTGTATTTACGTTATTTTTGTGCTATGGCTCAACAGCAGCAGTGAACAAGCGTAGTCCCAACAAACAGGTTATAGCTGGGATTCATGAGCTACATCCTAAGCGTTAAATCATGAACAAGATCCTTGTTCAGTTGTGTACATGCGGATGTCCTTATAAACTTTACAGCAAAGGACGACGCGTACATTTCCTGCAACGCGACGTACTGTATTTGTAAAGCCATACGGATATAGATTCAGTTGCTGAGAAGCCTGCACAATGTTTGTTACGTGCTGTTGTAATGCCTCTACCTTTGCTTTGTTCAACTAAAGGTATGAGGATCAAAACAGCCTTTTTTGCTGCCTTCAACACCTTTTGCTGTCGGAACAGAACGGAGCTTCTTAAGCCATTCGAGAAATTTTCTTCGTGAATCTGGGCAATAAACGGCGATATTCTTTGAATTACATTTGTTTATTACCCCATAAGCTTTGAATTCGTGTTACTTAGTTCCTTGAGGTTCATGCTATCGAGATAAAGAAGTTGTACCCAAACAGAAGGGAAAGAAGTTTCCAGCTGCCCACAATCGCATGTCACATCAAATACTGTACAATGGAAGTTATTGCCCTGATTATTAAAATTCCTACGAGCATTTGAAACAAGCAGAGCGTCACTATTGCTTGAAAGCTGGCGTAAAACCAGACCAACCTTTCGCAGATAGCAAAACTGAATTAGGGGTAAACGCCTATACTGCAAAAAAATACTGAAAAACCAACACCAATGAAAAATTTCGCTGGAATTTTAAGGGTATTTGCGAAGGCGGCGGCGTCTGGTTTCTTCCCTTCTGCTTTCGGGAGCTGCGGTGGCGGAAAAGTAGACGTTTTGCTTGCACTGTCATAATTCTCTTGCTCTATAGACACGTATGTGTTTACGGTCGCAGCACTGCAAATTTAAACACATAAGTACTGTAGCTGTCTTCCGAGCTCTGGTGTATCATACAACGTAACACGAGCAATAAGTATGTTTTTAAGCAGAAACAATGATAAGTAGGTTTTGCCAAGCAAAGCTTGCGGTGATGTTCTGTGGCAGTAAAACGGTGGGAAACTTGAAAATTTCGGCACTGGCGAGGCACAAAAAAGGTTTACATTTGCCTAACCTCAGATTTCGTGGAAAATCCTGTTAGTGTTAAGGACACGCATTTTAACATATTATAGATACATCCAAAATTGGATGTTGCCCATCGCAAAATCCGGCAATTTACCTTGCCATATTAATTCAGGTTGAAATCAATGCGTATCGTGGTTGGTGATTATAACTGAATATTCATCGATTTAAAATAAATCAGGCGAGTATTGTCGACGATGATTCCAAATAACAACTGAATCCACATTAAAGTGCAGCGTTTTGTGTCACAAAACTGGTCTCAGGGCCAATTGCTTATCGAACAGAAATACTTACTTTTTTCGACAGCCTAACTCTTTTCCGTGTCAAGCAAGTAGCGTTTGACTGCAAACGGGCTTCAGACAACTGCACACTGGAAGTTGCAGACAACGCTTGTATAAAGCCAACCTGACCTGTTAATACTTTTGTTTTTTTTAATTCTGCAAAAAAGCAATAAAAAGCAAAAAAACGTTAGAAAAGTACGTATTAAAAACTTTTCCCGAAGTACGCATGTCGAATCCTAAAAGAAAAAAGTTTTAAAAATTTAACTCTTATAATTGATCAATTAACGTGTTGCTTGTACAAACTAAAGTGTTGCTCAGCATTTCTTATCATCTGTTGAGCCAAATGCTGACAGAAATATATCCGATCAAAAATGTACTGAATTAGTTTTTCGCAGGATAAACAACAGTACAAACGAATCCACGAGTAACTTCCTGCTGTGTCAAGGATTGACTTAGAAAATAAGCCATGACTTTAACAAAATAGAAAGAGTGGAAACATATGCGATGAAAAATTGTTATGACGAACGGAATTGTTTGCTGGTGGTATTCATGCATGTCACGTCTAAGTGAATTTTTCGCCCTATTTCTGGGAACTGCATTTCAAGGTTAGTTGATTACTTGGTCAAATATTACATTAAGACGGCTAAGAATTGTAAGAAATTAAGTCATTTGAGTAATCCAGTAAAAATAGCAGGCTTAGCTCAACGGCAACTTCGTTTAACAACATCCTCAGCAGCGAACAACATAAACAATCTACGTAAAACAGCGAAATTACCTTTATCAGTTTAGCATGAATTGAGCAGCACAACATCGGGAGAATTCACTAACCACATAACAAGATTTTTTGTTTTTGCTATGGAAACGTCTAGAACTCTAAAATATCGAAAGAAGTTAACTGAGTGAAAGAATTTTACATTTTTAACAAAACCGCGAATAAATGCTTTTGGAAAACATGTCTGGAAGAAAAGGTTATAATTTGGTACAAAACGGCTAAAATACCGCAATAACAACCACTTCCACTTAACACGCATCAGTGACTGCGTCATGATTCCTGACAAACTACAGAGATTTGTTTGTTACGGGATGTTTGAGATCTTGCAGCAGTACGGTGAGTTACCTAATACCAAGGGTCTCAAACGCGCGGACCGCGGGCCACATGAGGGCATTTTGTGCAGCCCGCGATGCTTTTGGGGAAAACTCAGATGAAATTAGTATTTAAGTTATTTAAATTATTGATCGGTGTTTAAAAGTGCTCGGCCAGCGAGTAAACAAGTTACTTTTAAGCGCACGTAGAGACGGCTAGAAATGATTTGCCCATAACTCACGACACCTTTCGCAGGAAATAAGATGCAAAAGCTGTTTTTGCTGCAGTGAGATTCAGGCACCGCCACTGTTGCGTCAGCGTCATAATGCGGTCCTCGAGTAGTCATAACAACGCGGTCCTCAAGTTACTTTATAAGTCCTCGTTTGGCCCTCGGAGCAATTTGCGTTTAAGACCCCTGCTCTACACGATATTTCGATACTGTATCCTAGTTTGTTAATTACATTCGTGCTGGCAGAAAAGTAGTCCTGTCAGATAAACCTGCAAAAAAATTGAGAAAGCGTAGCTTGCACCTGTGCAATCATGCGCTGATTTCTTTGTTTTTATATATGACCCAACCAAAAGTGCTTTTTCCTTCACGAACGAAAACCTGACCTGGCACTACCCTTACTTTAACGCCCCAAGGATAGGACTTAAACTCTTTCTTGCACCATAAGAAGATTTTGAATTCAGCTCAAGTTCAACTCATTCATACATTTTTCGTGAGTCGACGGCAGAGGCAAGGACGGGAATTTGCTCTTCGAAGCGTATCAAGTCTCACGAAACACATGTTACGCCGGAAGAACGAAGACACCAGCAAAGCATTAGTAAAGATTATGCTGTACATCAAAAATACAAGATATTGCAAAACAAACGTGTTGCAATATATAAAAAATATGTGACCAATGAAAAGACTGCACTTTTCAAGTATGAGGCAACTTGTTAGGACCAAGGAAAAAGTTAGTAAAGATTCATCGTTAATTTGTCAAAGGCGACTTTATTATCAGGGCTACATCAACTCAAAAACTATACTACGCAAAGTAACATTTCATCACATGGAGCAGTAGATAAGAGTCAAGTAAATGCCTGTCAAGAGAGATTTCCAATTTGGTGATATTTTCTAAATTGGCTTGGTGAAATTTTGTCTTGTAGAGGGGTCAAAAATTTTTGAACTTCGGAACAGTTGTTGAAGGAGGGTAGTCAGGTACTCTACATAACGTAGTATTTAAAAACCGGTGTCAAGCGAAATTTCTGACTTGCGAATTTTATGACTTCACGCCATGTGCGCATGCACAGAATAATATGCTACATATCAAATACGCTGAGAAAACTGTTGATTAGGGCTTAGAGTTTCGTGTTTAGGTGTGTCAGGTTAGGGTTTCGGTTAGTGGTAGAAAAAGAAATGAGGTCTAAGACGAAGTCCAACATTTTTCAGTTATTGGAGTTATTCCCGTGCTGTAGCTCGTTGTGTATCTGATATCTAACCAAAAAGATTTAAGTTACACAACACACATCAAAAAAGTAATCGCCAAACTTTATTCCTTTACTCTGAGAAGCAAAATAACTGACAAACAATAATAGGTCAGAAATTTCGCAGAGGTCAGAAATTTCGCTTGTCACCGGCTTATATTTACTAGAAAAATATAAATGACAGCGGAGGGTTCATTAATGATGAAAAAATGATAAGAAAACTTTAAAAACTACTGCAAATTTCGTTACAAGGGCATTACCTACTTCCACGGAATTTTCAACTAAGAATTTTGGCAATAAGGTGTTTTCGTGGATTTAACTGCTTCGTAAGCTTAATTGGGTGCCTTAGTGCAGTGTAGTTTCACTTATAAAGTGCAGGACATTTATTTATTTTCATGTTGTTCCCTGCCTCAAAGAGATTTAGAAACGTATTGCAAAAGTATCGCTAGTTCTCCACTCACTTCCGGTAATTTACATTAACAACTCTTCGCCTTGGGGTGATGACTTATAATCAGAAATTGCGGAAGCAAAAGCCTTGGAATCATGTTTGTTTAAGTCTAACCTTGTAATCACCGCGTCACACCGACTTAAATTTATACGCTAAAGATAATACACCGGCCAGAACCAGTATCGCAAAGAATGGCATGTGAATGAAAGAACAAGGTATGGTTCGTCTGAAACACTTCTCTGAATTGTTTCATTTTCACGGCCGAATTGCTGGAGATNAAGGTGCTGTTTTCGACAGAGAAAATGTATGGCTTTGTTTGCTTCTGTTTTATGCTAACTGTCCATCATTTCCAGCATACTTTCTTCTGTAACCTTTTACGAAACAAAGCACCGTACAAAAATCTGGTAACTGCATTGATATACAGCTGTAGGTTGACCGATTTCTGTGCAGCATCGTAAAGCAACAATATGTTGTGGAGATCCACAAGCTGCAACGTGACAGTACACCAGTAATTGAGCTTATTTCAGAGATTCGACTGGTTTTGCATTAATCTTTGAGCCGCTCATTAACGTGACACATCGTGTGCATACATGCTGCGCTGACAGTCGCTATAAGCATATTTCTTGACTGGCAAACAAGCAACATATTTCTGTCGTGTGTGATTGGGACACTTGGTTTGATGACTCAAATCTTGCACTTTAATATGTACAGCATGTACTGTTTGCTTATTTTGTATTCGGCAAAGAAGAATGCATCGTCTCTGCTTTATGTGATGTTCATTCAATTGTGACTTTTGCTTATTTCGAGGAATACTGTTATTTCAACAGCTGGCCACTGAGTCCGTGTGACATGCAAACAGTGTTGTTGATCAGCACGTTTATTAAGAAGATAATTGATTACGACGAATTTTCATTCTATGACAGAAAAAATCAAAAAGGAATTTCGTGTACATTGCTTTGTTGTGAGGAAATGTTCAACATACAACAAACTTTCAAAAACAAGCGAATGGCCAGTAAGTGAAAAGGTGCAGTTCATAAACAGAGTGCAAAGTTTTTCGACATAAAAACAGAACTTTCTAAGAAGAGTCTTTACCTTTACCCAGGTGCTTCAAGACACAAAACAACAAATTCGAACCAAAAAGTGTTTTCAAGCTGCTTTCGCGGCAACCAGCTGATCAATCTTCGTCGAAACGCGAAGAAAACGTGTAAAACATGGGTAAAACATGAAAGAGAGAAAACAGCTGGCTTCCCAAGCTCTAAGATAGCAGTCGCCTTGAAGACAAAACCGAGGACGGCAAAAAGCAAACTGTTTTTGCTCAAAAATCTGTTGGAAGTGTGAAATGGAAAAACAACTTCTTCCTCTAGCAGCCTTGGTTAATTTGGCCGCTCAATTTTACACGAATAGTTTGATTGAGAGCATGCCGTCGATATAGCCCTCAGCGCCTTGGCACAGGCAAGGCCAACACTTGTTGACTCTTTTCGTACTTGTGCGATTGTGACGGAAGGAACATGAAACCAGCGGCGTAGGAGCACAATCTGCCGCCCCTGGCTCTAGCAGAAAATGCCGTCTCCTGATGCGGGTAGTGGTGCTATATTTATGACGTCATTGTGTTCAGTCAACCATGGTATGATCTTTTGTTTTTTTAAGACCTTTATGCAAGACTTTTCGCCAAATTTAGCGTAAATTGTTGACTGCTTAACATCCCCGAACACCATGCCGCTGGGTCCAACGCACAGCTACAGCTGGTAATAGCTACAACATGATGATATCACCATATCAGCAGAGTATTCGAACCACTAGGAGAGTATTCCAACAAAAAATAAATTCTTTTCGCGCTTATGTCAGTAGATAAGAAACGCAGTACGCTACACCAGTCCTGAGCGAAACAAATTCTGCAACATAAAGACAGCTCGAATATTCAACAAAACGTTACCAGAATCGCACTCTGCCAGGCAAAGGCCGGATAGTCACATCAACACACAGACAGCAGAGTATGCAAAATATCGCATGAGAAACACACTCGGCTCTGCCGGCCAAAGGTTCAGCCAGCCAAAGCTGCATTTTATCAGCACAACGCTTGCCTCAATCCTAACGCTAACACTCCGATCATAATATTTCGTTGTTACTCAAGCTGAGCTCGTCGAGCCTTTGTTGAAGCAAAATTACATATTATATCTCCAAAATCAAGCTTTTCGATAAATTCACTTTCGAAGGAAAGAATTGCCAAAGTCGATAACCGACTTTGCCCATAGTAGATCGCAAATAGTATTTTATCAATTTGAACATAGAGAAACTCCTCTCGCAACTGGCAATTGAAACACCAATGGTAAGATAAAGTTTAAGATAAAACATAAATACGGAGTCAAGTAGACGATTTGTTAACCATTGTAAAACATTTTTTGAATTTTTTCCCACTGCAAGGAAAAACGGCTGCGGGATCACTCAAGCAATTCTTGACGAACTGAAACAAAATGATTTGGATGTGATGGTGTGTAGGGGTCAAGGATATGACAATGTGTCTGCTGCAGTGTCAGGAACTCATGCAGGTGTTCAACGCAGAATTAAAGATCTCAATCTAAAAGCACTGTTTGTTCCATGCGGAAGTCATTCATTGAACCTCATGCGGTCGGATCTTCCAAGTTAAGTGATAGATTTTTTGCTGTTGTGGAGAGAATTTATTCTTTCTTTTCTACCTCAACTCACAGGTATAGGCCGTCCTTGTGAAGCACGTACCCACTACCCATTGCATTGAAACGAGTAATTGATGCACGAAGGAGCCATGGGTGGCGGAACCTTTTTCAAAGTGGGGGGAACAAGTGCACGATAAAAATAAATTATAGCAAATTTTGTGGTTTGAATTGGCAACTGTGACGTCACAAGCATTGAAATATGACGTTATTACATATACACCATATGGAGGTCTAAATTACACTATTTTAGACAAAACTACACCACTATGATAACGTATCGGCGAACCACCTGAAATTCAAATAGTCTATTACAGGGGCGAACCAGGTCAAAAGCGTCACACTTGCTAATGATACAATTTATTCTGACTGAATAAAACCGTTCAAAGCTTGGGTCACTGAAATTTCCATTTGCTTTAATTCTGGCTGGCATTATCGTTGCCCTGTGACGTTATGCTATGTAACAATAAACGAGAAATTCTCATGATAACTTCTCCATTGCCGAGTAATGTACGTCACAGAGCAATGATAACGCCACAGTGGCGGTTCTATGGAGGGCCTGGGTGGGCTATAGCCCTCACAGATTTTTGGCTGGCCCCCTGCTTGCCCTCCCCCCAGATTTTTGGCTAATTTCACGCTCAAGGTTGTTTGATTGACATATACAGCAGATAACTTTCAGCCAGCAAAATTTTAAACGATTTGAAGAGTTTCTGGCGACGGTTCTGACGATATTCACAAGCCTATGTTGGGTTTGATAGGTTTAATCGTAGTAAATCAATCTTCATTACAGTGGAAAATCACCATGCAGGAGGGACATTTATGTTGGCCCCCCTACTTTTTTCCACGACCCCGCAGTGCCTCCACTTTTTTTCATTCTAGAATCGCCACTGTAACGCCAGTAAGTCATTCACTTACTAGGCCCATCCATAATTGCCCGAGTTGTTGGACAATTTATCTTTCGTTTGAAATTATTCTCGAAATGATAACTGTCCATTGGATTGAACTTCAAATCCAATGTTTTATACAAATCCATTGCTTCAAAAACATTCAGTCCGATATGAATTATGTTTCAAAAAATACTTTTAAAATGGCGTTTTTAATGGTGTGGCGCGAACTTTTCCTACACACAAGCATATGGGTGTCGGAAGAGGGGAAGGAATTTGAAAATTTGCTGTTTTCTTAATTTCGATTGGTAAAAACCAAATTTCACCACTTTTGGCCTCCTGCAGAAAAAACTTTTGGAAAAATACACTAGTGCCCCCCCTGGAAAAGTTCCTTCCGACGCCCATGCACACAATCATGTAAAATGACACCATTTTTGTGAAAAATTGTGTTGTATTACACCATCTGGCAACACTGTTCAACAACACCAATGCGGTAAGCAATCCATAGCAAGGTAACAGACTGTGGTTGGTTTATTATGCCAAACAATTACGAAATCCTGCCAAATTACAAATAATATGTTAGAAATAATATCGACAAAATGCTGCCAAAAATCTGCAACGTTTTTTTCATTAAACGATTTACTTTATCACCGGACTCAATGCTAATTGTGTTACCTAAACTTACGAAATTTAGGGAAAAAGTGGGGAGGCCAGGCCCCCCAGAAACAAAAGTGGGGGGCCTAGGCCCATGCGGCCCCCCCGGTTCCGCCACTTATGGATGGAGCGCACATTATGCATCCGTAAAGGCGCTTCACGTAGGCATTGATGGAGTAGTAGATCCGTTGAACGCATTATGTGATTCAAACGAAGATCTTGATACTCACGGAGATGCTCATGGGATTTTTATTTTAGATGCGATGCAGTCTTTCGCTTTTTTTCTTTCCTAACATTTTGGAAGGTTATTCTCCGAGAATCACATGAGGCTCAAACCAACATGCAGCAAAAAGGACTGTCGTTACCGCAATGTTCTCATAAACTGAAAGCGTTTGTCGCTTTTTTTAACTGAAAAACGAGATGATCTGGTCAGAGTCCATTGATACCGCGTTTAAAATATGTAAAGAGCAAGGTGTTCCTGTTGAAGAACGGAGACTGTGTACAAAAAAGAGAATGGCTGGAGAAAACGCGGATGACGCAGATCTAACCGTTGTTGAAGAAGTGAGACGATGTATGTTTGAAGCTTTGGACAGATATAAGACTGAAGCGAAAAAAAAAGATTTAACGGAATTACTCAGCTGAATAATATGTTTGCATTTTTTAACTCACACGAGCTTCTGCAACACAAAAACCAAAACCACGAGACTTGTTTGAATGGTCTTAAAAGCATATTTGAAGACGAATTTGACTTTTCGAAGTTGATTGTGGAAACTGATAGATTTAAACGACTCGTACGAAGCAGTGGTACCACTTGACTTTCGAACGCAGTGCTACTGCGATTGACGTTTTACAATGGTTAACAAAACGTCAACTGGGTCCTTAAAACACCTTAAAAAAACTGTACACAATGTTTTCCATTACAGGGTGCCCAGCGTTGCAAAACAGCGTTCACATTTTCTCAGCAAAACCTACGTACATTAACGCCCTAAGATAACAGCCTGTTTTACTCACCTATTAACAGTCTCCACCGGATGAGCGAAAGTTTAAGCAAGTAAGCAACTTCCCTTTCTTATCAATAAAGCACAGAACAGTAGCTTAACTACTGTAGAGCTGTCTGATTAACTGCGGCAACTAGTTGCTTTACTGTTTTAAAAGCCCAGCTGCAACTGTAGTGGTTGGACCTTGACCAACGAACGATGCTGCAGCTTACTAGAGTAGGCACGTTTCGAGTAGATTCCCGAAATACCGGCCATTGTTACGCAATAGTATAGAGAGATAGGTAGTGACAAAACAGTGGTGAGCATTACATTGCTAGAACCATGGCGCTGTAATATCGGCTGTGTCGCCCTTATTTGCCAAAGAAGATTCTCACAGGGCGTGGGACTTAGCTGATGAACTTAAGAAAGCTTAAATTTTAATTAGCCTGATTTATTTCCTCACCTCCTTTCAATTATCTTTGCTTACAATAGGCAACTAAATTTTGCCGCNNCCTGGAACGTGCCGCCACTGGCTATAGCCAGAGTAGCCAGTGGGTTGCTACGCCACTGCACGAAACCGGAGGAAAATCCTAGTCATGGGAATGGAATTGCGTCACAACAACAAAGGTGGACATTTTGAATTCGATGAAGGTTTGATTCATGCAGTTGCGACCGAAAAATGCAAATTCTGAAGCTTACCGGAAAATTGTATAATTTCATTTTTGTGCTCTTCAAAAGAACTTGAGGATGCCCTGGTTTGAAAGTTGTTTCAAGCTGAGAAGGCGCCAGTTTCGGACCTCATATCATTACGTACGAGGACAAGAAAGATTCGTTAGACTTAAATGTAGCACGATTTTATTGCATTGGCTGAAGTGACCTGCAACCTGCTATGGTGCTCAGTCCAAAGAAAAAAACACCAAGACGTTTCATTTGTATTCGGTTTGTTTCTAGCTTTTGTTGTCCAGCTTTTTGATTGCAGAAAGGGATGATGTAGCAACATACACTGAAAATTTCTGCTGTATTGAAGGCTGGCAAATGCTGCTGTTGTGCAACTGATGGTGTACTTGTTGTGCCACTGATGGTGTACAGGTGGTGTACTGAATGGTGTACTTGTTGTGCCACTGATGGTGTTTGTGCCACTGAAGGTCACTTAATCTCTGACCTCAATTCACACCCTAAAATCATCGACATTATCAACACAGGGTAACCTGCGTTTGAGCCGCTTTTTCAACCGTTTACGCGAGCCCGGGTGAGGTAAATTAATACGAACAAAGGTTGAAAAAGCAGCTGAAATGGATACACCCATGAATCACTAAATTCTTTTCTTACAATGTAAGTGAAGCACAGACAGTTTAGAGAGAAAATAAAAGGGAAGTCTTTGTGATATCGTTCCAGTTAGCCACGAATAAGTTTGAGGCGGCCACAGCGTATTAGAATGACAACAGTCAATTAATCTTTAATTTATACATTACGCATACCCCAAAGCACGCCAACATCAGATCAAGCGCATTTATCGAAAATAAAGATTCGAATCAAAAGCTGCGAATGTTATTTAAAAAAATAAAAAATGTTTAAGCTACAAAAACATGTTTGGATTGGGACCGCATGTAACACACATTTTTTAAATCGACTTCACGTTTACGTTTACATAAATTTTAACGCCAAGCTAATCAAGCATATGTTTTTCCCGGTCAAATTATGCACTAAGTGTAGATTTACAAAGCCGATCAGATGAAATTTTCACACAAATGTTCCAAAGAAACCGTAAGAAATTTCATCTTTGTTCGTCTGGGCCGGAGTTTCGGTATTCTACATTTGCAAGCAAGGATTTTGTGTCGCAACTTTCAATATTCTCGCATCTTCTGTCTGCACTTCCAGGATCTTAACTTTACCTTTCAAAGATATAAATTTTTCAAAGACACGTTCAATCTTTTCGTTAATAGGAGACCCAAACTTTATTTGCAAATGAAATCATCTGAGCAAGAATGAAATCTTAATGCTGTACAGAGGACTTACACGACTGGCACCGTCAGTGCAACCTTTCCGTTCCAGTAAAATGATCTCTCTGCATCAGTAAACACTTTCTTGTCACTAAAATACTGTTCGTCTTTGGATTTTTATCAGAACCTTTTACCTCTTCCTCTACCTTCTTATTCTGCCTTTCGCTTTCGTGCACCGCTGTCTTGGACTCACGAACGGGGATAGATAGCGATTCGACATTCGTGAGCATAGAATTCACTCTCAAATCTATCTAGACAGCTGTGACGTTGTTACACTCTGTAAGGAGCTAACATGTTTTTTTGTAAGCTCAACTGCTGGATAGTTTACTTCATCATGTTTATTTCAAGCAGGTCTTCGGAGTTGGAAATTTTGTTATCGGACTTCGGAATCGAACTTCCAAATTTCTTGACTCCTACTCCGACTCCAAGCGGCTTAAAATATTTGAAATCCAACTCCGGGTAAGTTGTTTTTAATCTGCACTGTGCAAAGCAGTTTTCATCAGCAAAGTTTGTGAAATCAAATTCAGAAATTGTAAAACTGCAATCATAAACTTCTGCCAGAAGTACTGTAGGTTGGTGGATACTGAAATTTAGGCGTGAATCAAATTGAGCAGTTTTTAGATCTAATTTACTATGAACACACGAACAGCCTGAAATAGCATGAACAATCAGCATTGCAATATAGCATACATTTTAGTATGTCACCAATGTCATGCACAACAGTAATGCTCGTGGTTAAAACAGCTTGCACAGACACTCACATTTTGCACTGCAGTCAGTTAACCTGTTATTATTTAGCATTGTGGCTTAAATGCTTGGANCGTTGTATCTTAAAATCAAGTAACGATTTATGTGGAAATACTTGTNACNGATGCAGCAAAAACTAACAAGCTGTATTACTTTTGACATGCAGAACAACTNATGGCACCAACTTGCAAGTCTCACAGGAATTCAACATTATGTTTCTTGCGACTAAAAACTCAGAAAGTGTACAAATGTTTTAAGGACTGAGTCAATTCCATACAAATACATTTACATGCTTCCCGCAGAAAACACGAAACAGTAATTAACATGGGCAAAAAATGAAAATGAAATGATAGTTTTGCAATATGCAAAAAAGTTTTAATGTGTATACAAAAAACGATTCCATACTGCTTTCGATTCGGTTGTAATTTCACTAGTGTTATTAATGCAGTATCACTCTGCAACTTATTTGTAGCCTTGTCATGAGCTAGTACCTGCAGAGATTTCCTGGTTCAAGCATTGGTTGTAAAACACAATTGCTTCCACCAACTCTTTTTCATCGCAAGTCTGACTTCACTAATATGCATGAAGCGACATAAAGTCGCGCAACCCTAACTTTGAGTTGTTGGGAGAGCAGAGACAATCGACGCAACTTCAACGTTTGGTGGGTAGCGTTGTATAATCTGGTAAACCCACAGTTATGACGTACTGTCGATTTTTTTCACTTCATATTTGCAACGAATGAAAGTACGCATTTCTAAATCTGGCAGTTGCACCCAGAACATTGCGATGCTCCACCGATTCGAAGCGACTGCGCTTTGATATTTTCAACTCGTCGAGATGTTTTTTAAAGTTGAGTTCATCATCATCAGAATCGGTGGACGATGAGGACATTGAAGCGAATTCGTCGTTTTTCTGGTCTTCACCAAACGCATGTATCTTGAAAGCTAGATCCCAGAAGGCTTCTTTTGCACTGACCTACTGATTTTCTGTGGCCATCATTCTATACTGGGATCGCAATGAACAGCAGCTAACAAAATGTCATTCCCGCTCAGGTAACCCTTTAGACCTGACTATATGGGTGACAACTGCCAAAATGGCCATTAACGTTTTAGGAGCACAGGTGCGTTTTTTAACAACTGAACAATTTTTTTCAAGCTCATCTAACATGAAAAACCAAAGTTGTTGTATTTCGAAAAATTTTCTTCAAAAACAAATGTATTTTCCGTGGGTGGCCCGCAAGGTTACTCCTGCCAAAATTGCAAAATCCATTTTCAGGTGCAACCGACGTCAACTCAGCTTGTCTTATCTACGAAGCTTAGCCTACTCGTCCATCAAAATGCCAGACTTGTTTATGCAAAAATGGCACTGGAGACCAGCTGTTGTACAACAGCACAGCTTTTGTTATCACCGGTTAGGCAACCACTGCCATCTTGGCAGTACCCCCCACCATTTATTAATAAAACACAAGACTTATGCATATTTCGACATGACTGCAAGACAGAACGCTTCGAGAAAATCAGCTCCTGAAGCAATCAGGTTGCTTAATTGAAAACTCTATCAGTGTTTCAGTCATCTGAATCGCCTTGAACTTACTGAGGTAAGCACAAGCGAATTATGGTTATTCGGGGCATTTAGCTAACAGGAAAGCAACCAGCAGCAACAGAGCTCACATGCCATGCTCACTCTACTACTATTAGGTTGCACTATCATTATATAGGGATTAGAGAATTACGATAATTCGTTTGTGGTGACTATCAC
>JGI24021J15306_10001129_pt1 | contig 24811 bp, 10 predicted proteins | sample Ectturendosymbi1_FD_15306 | JGI IMG/M metagenome (IMG submission 15306) | reverse complement strand
GGGAAAACCGAGAGATTTTGAAAGAGCTCATTAATGTAAATTGCTTCCTAGCCAAACAGCAATTAGCATTTTGTAGTAACGATGAGACTTCGATTTCTTCTAATCGTGGCAATATGTGGAACTTTTACATACTCTGGCTGCGAAATGTGAAAGATTAGCTAGACATTTAGAGACATCTACTGTGTTTTTTGGCTTCTCAAACATAATTCAGAACGATTTAATTGCAGCAATAGGCGATGTGGTTAGATATGATGTAAAGGAGATAAGTGCAGCCCCATTTGTTGCTGCAGAAGTAGACGAGTCAACGGATGTCACAAACAAAGCTCAGATCTCTGTCATTGTGTGGCCAAAAGCGATTTTGGTACATAGGCTACTACTTTTATGTAAATCGCCATTATTTGGTACAATTCTTGATAACTGACTTAAAACAGAACAAACGCAACAATAAAAAGAACGGTCGGCAGATATCGAGTTACTTAAAACGTTAACTGATAACAAGAATTAAACCATATCAAGCACGTCTTACTTCTGTTTTTATTTCGTTCAAGTAACCCTAAGCTTGCTCACGCTAAACTCAATGACTCATTCGATTTACGAGTTTAGTAAGTCGTAAGATGTGCTTTTAGTACCCTGGATTACTTACCTTCGGTTTTTGTCACGTTTATACTAACGTCGGGCGTGCATGACCCGGTTTTCAAAAATAAAAAAAACATAGTTTCCTTCAACTGCAGTTTATCACAAAAACTACACTGAAAGTATAAGGCTCACTGAGCAGTTTGAGCACTAACAAAGTTACTTTAATCAAATATCATACCATTTTTGATGAAAAGTAAGTAGGCTAAATACAGCGAAGGTATCATATATGTCTGAACTGAATTACTCATAAAAAAAATTATGGGCGTGAACAACTTCTTTTGAATACTGCTAACAAGACCGCAGAAGCATGCGCTAAGTGAGTTTCAGCTTTTTGGCGCTCAACCCCTATTAACCATAACGTGGGTCCAGTGTGCCTTTTGCTACCTTACACTAACCATAACGTCGGGTCAGCTTGACCCGAACTCATGACGAACTCGCTCCTTTGCAAAATTGATAAAAATCGTGGATGACCGCAAGCGCACCTATTTACAAGTCACACAAAAAAATGAAGCTACTGAAGAGTTGAAAGCGCGCGGACGGGCGCTTACGTAGTTTCACGTGAATGACCTCATTTGACCCGGGTAACCGTGACCCACGTTAGTATTTCAGGGCTATGAATTTTGTTGAGTGCCATTTTATATTCTAAGTGCACTAGAAAAATAAAATATGTTCAATAGTGTTATGTCTTATGAGTGAACGTAAAACCATAGTAATGCGTGAAAGTGAGTTTCACAACAGTTGTTGATAAGTGAGTGCATGCTGTTATTCTTGCTAATAGTCTTGCTGACTTATTGATTGTGAACAGAAAATGAAATACTGAATTGCAATGAGTATTGAGTACAATTAATATTTTTACCATATCAATTTACGACATATCAAACTGGGTTATTACGGTAGGCAAGGTTGGGTTAAATTTTGGTTAGGTTAGTTTTAACATTCGTGTTATTTTCGTCGGGTATCTGGTATGGGAAGTTGATTTTTCTGAAAATAATTTTTAAAGAAAATTTTATCTACCTCAAAAATGTCATTGGGATATATATATACAGTGGAACTCCGCTAGCACGACCACCCATTGGACGACACTCAATTGGTCGTGTTAGCGGGACTGGGTTGGTCGCGTCACACTTGCATTCGTAAGGGTTCATACATTATCGCGGCGATAACTTCATTTCTACAATTCTTTCCTTGTTTGAAAGTTATTTAGCTTTGTCTTACGTGCTGCCTGAACCTATCGTTACAGTATTATAAAATAACACAACAGAAAAAGTCGATATCGGCAGTAGCCTACAAATTCCAGAAGAGTTTACAGTATGAGTTTGTTACGTCACATTAGCATTTGCTGCGCTTGCACTGTTGCAACCTCTCCGGTGGTGTTGCGTTGATTATGTGATTCACCACGAACGGAATGTGCGTGAAGAATAAAACCATTATATAAGAAGCGCGAGCAAGCAATCGTAAGAGAGATTGCGAGCATGATCTCTATTGTTGCTTGCTGCCACGGTGCGAAGCTTTGCGCACATGCCGCTCGGGATTTCCGATCGCAACAGCACTCACGCGTAAGGATACTGATAGAATATGGTGGTCGTGTCACGCGGTGCTCGAATAGCAGTTTTGTAACAGCTGGACTGTGGCCACGGTCTGGATACCGAAGTGGTGGCCAGGGTTGCCAGATTTGCCTTTTTTAGGCCAAATTTCAGAAATGTGGCCTCGTTTCAAGTTGGTTGGCCTAAAAAATTTTAGTTGGCCTTTTTTGGCTTCATCTCAAGTTGATGGGCCTTAAAAAATTCATTTGGCCTTTTTTCGCTGAAATAGGTTCCTATGAAGGAAAATACTATTATTCCATTTTTTCGGCAACATATTTGCAAAATTTTTGTGATAAATGATATTAGACCGACGGCTGCGTTCTGATTTCAGTAATATTTTGCGTAATCACTGGAAATGCATGCACTCACTGCACTGTGTAGTGTGTATTATGTTGTAGGAACTAAGCAAGCTCAACGCTTACAAACAGGTCTGCGTCTCCGCGATAGAAATGCGACAATGACGTCGAGAAGTGGAAGAGTCAGTGCCGTGGCAAGGCAGCCCCGTATCCGCCGGTCCGGGGGGGGCCGACCATTCGTAGGGGCCCCACAATGTATATTGTATTAGTAAGTTAGAGCCGTCTCTCTAACCTTGACTTTTACTGTTCTATTTTTTGCCCTCAATGCAGAGCCGGTAGATTAAGCATGTAATATCATGATTCGTTGATTTCGAAAAAGAATTGTGGACATTCGGACACTGTAGCAGTATTTTGTAAAGTTGTGGTTACGTGATATAAAACATGATATTAAAGGGCCCCATCTGGATTTTTTTGGGATGGGCCCAACAGCCTTTCACACGGCTCTGGAAAGAGCTGTAATGATTCTGGTCGTAAGTACAGGAGTGAATGGGAGATGACTTTCGTATGGGTGCAGAAAACTGCCGATGGATCGTCGCAGTCTTTCACTCAAGTGTGCAATCTCACAAACCATGAAAAGTCAGAGAAGCATCAGTAATGAGCTCCAGTACAATGCCAAGGAAGACTTAATCTTAATTTCAAATAATTTGTTTTGATATTCTTGTAATTAAAATGTTTTTTTTGTGACAGAGGCATGGAAATACCGCAAATACAGTTTGGCTTTTTTCTGCCCTTTAAACAATCGCTATGGCTTTTAGCACTGTTTGGCTTTTTATTGAAATTTTCATCTGGCAACGCTGGTGGTCGCGTTGGTGAAACAAAAGGTAATGCATTAGCATAGGCAAACCGCGTTAAAGTGATCGTGATAGCGGGGTGTTTGTTGAAGGGGTGCCACTGTATATTCAAAACATTCCACCGGTGTTTTGTAAACATTTATCGATATGGTTTCAAGTCTCCAGCAAGAAATGGAGACTTGAAATCAATGAGTTTCGTTCATATTGTGACGTCCATATTAGTTAACGATTCGTGTTTTTGCTCAAGCTTTTTTTGTTTCAGTACGACAAACACTTCAGTTCGTTCATTTCTCCCCCTATTAACGACAGTTTCATATATATAGAAAGGGCCCCTTTCTAAGTTTCAGCCAGGGGCCCCACAACCTTAATTCGCCCCTGACTACCAGTATCAAACAAATTCGCTGCGGCAAAATCAAGCAGTCGTAGGTTTGCTTTTTTTGACGAACGACTTTGACACATACTAAGACTACTCTGTCTAAATATAGCAATGATAAAATTTGTTGATGAGTGTGGAAGCATTAATTGCTGTCTCTGTATTGTACTTGTGAGCTGTACAGTAATGTATTCCTTCTTGGTAAAACGATAATGCAGTATATACCTTTTTGGTAAAAAAATATATGTAATCCATAATGTTCACCAGTTGCAATTTAGGACCAGTTTTTGTACTTAACGAAATTCAGTATACATGACGGTAGTCACATGAAGTGACGGATTTATGCATAGGCCATGGCCTAGGGCCCCGCGCTTTGGGGGCCCCGCACAACTCCTTCCTATAACGACTCATTATTAACATAAAAATTGCGAAACTGTGCAGAGGCATAACTTCACAATTTACTTTGAAACGAGCGAAAATGCAAACGTCTAGTCAGAAGCGAATTTTCATTTTCGGGGCACTAGGCTATTTCAAATTGGGGGCCCTTCTGGAAGGTTTCCGACGACTGATGTCATACAAATTAGCAAAACACGTGCTAGTTACATTCACTGAATAAGTTGTTCCAATTTAGAAACACATCAATTTATTCTGAAATCCCTCGATATCAGGAACAAAACCAGTCATAATGAAACTAACGAAAAAGCCAGCGGTGAAGTTATCTGGCAACACTCCCATTACGTATTTATTGAGTTCCCTGTGCATTTGCACTGTTTGCAAATGTCAAGAGCTGGATCTGAGTAAAGCACCTGTACTTCTTACGACACTTAACAACCTATGGTCGGCGATGTCGGGACTTTTTATCTGCAAAATCGTTGATAATTTTGTCGTACTTTATCTTTCTAGCTGAAGCATATGCAACATACAGAATAACAAGACTTTGCAGTACGGCCTCCTCGAAACAAACCTGCTAAGATTAATTTTACTGGTGTTTCATATCAATTTTCAACTGTTAAAAAATAAACGGAAAGAACAGTCGGACTCAAAACGACGTCAGTGACTGCGACGTCATTGACTGGCCCCTCCAGAATAAAATTCTTGGCTGTGCTACAGGTAAACTGAAACCGGTCCTTTCATACCGCCGTTCCTCAATGACTAAGTGTAAGTCAGGGCAGATTGTATGATGTAGATTTGATGAGGAAAGGGCCATTTTTGTGTAATTTAATCGGAAAAGTCTGGATATATGATTGTTTCGATGAAATTGTGTTTTTCGAACACAAGTGATACATGACTTGCAAAGTTGCATTAAATGATTTATTGTACAATCCGAATTAAATGTGTTTCATTTTAAGAGTACTTGTCGTTTGCAGTTGCAAAATGTTGTTAAATTTTTCTGCAAGAAATACAGTTTTGTCAGGCAACACTATGTAGGCCTATAAATTATGATAACCTTATTATCTGAATGTTTTGATACCCTTTATAATAAAAATAAATCAGTATAGAAGTATGATATTTTTGGTTGCTTGTCTTAAGTTATGGGCCTTATGGATAATTTACATTTAATTGCTTGATATTTTGAAGCGAAAATAACACAAATATTTCCTTTTCAAAACATTTAAATTTATTTTCTTAATGGTTTAACTTTCGTAAAAATTGTGCTTATATATCATACAGAAATTACTAGAAAGGGCGCACATTTCAACTTTGCCATTGGGGCCATTTCGCATAGATACGCCAGTACATTTTGCGTCATTTAATATTTGCAGCCTTAGCTACAGTCAGACATGGGTACTCGTCAATCGTATTCGATTACAATGTTTTGAGTAGCCTTATCGTAATCGATCGAACTGACCAAAAATGAAATGTAATCGTAATCGACTGCATTGCGAATTTATTCGTAATCGACGATTACTTTCGCGATTAACTTGGAAATCTTCACCCTACATCACTTTGCGATGAAGCGCGGTTGTGGTGGCCGGGTTTCCTCCTTTATCATCGTCTGTTGTGGTTATTTTCGGGAAGGCCATTTGCTCGTCTATGTGGTTTAAATCCATACAGTCCAGGGGCAAGCACAGCGTTTCTAGCTAATTCTCGCTTTGTTCCAGATAGCCTTCGCCCTTCCTACTGGCGGCCAGAAGTAACGTAGTGAGTCTAGTCTAGTGAGACGTAGCAACAAAATAGGAACTCTTCTTAAAAACGGGTTCACACTTCAGCAACAGAATAGCGGTACATTACGCGGAGAGGTGTTGGTTTTGTCTATATATACTCAGAGTGAACTTATGAATGTAAGTGCTGGAGTAGGCTATGTATATAAGTAGTACAGTAATTTATGTACAGTACATTAACTTTCTTTCAGAGGAATAAGGTACTTTAATCCAAGTCGAAAGTACCTCTCCACGACACTGATATCTAGCATGTCAACTGTGATCCACCAGTATCTGGTAAAAAAAACTCAACGAAACCTGTGGTTTTGTTAACCATTGACTATTGGTCCAATAGACAAATGCGCAGCTACAACTGGCATCACTGTTCATTGCCTTTCAAATTAAAAGCTGCACAGTGAGATGTTGGTTTGCAGACGAACAAAATCCGCGGTTAGAAGAAATAGTCAGCAATTTTGAAATTACTAACAAACGAATTTTCAGCGTTGCTGGACAAATGTTCAAGTCTGATAGATGTCGTTTGACTGTTCAAGATTTGAAGCGTTGATGTTTATAACTGTATCGAAGATTTAAACATTGATCATTTTTGTTTAATTAATATTTAAAGTGTTTGTTGCAGTTGAGTAACTGAAGAGAGGGATGAGGGGCGATATGGCTCCCCTGGTCAGATAATGTAAAAACCAGGCCTCCACTTAGCTTATAGGTTCCTTACAGAGGCCAGTGAGCCTCTTTCAGCTACGTTTATTCTCTAGCTCAAAACTCTAGTTACGCCACTGCTTTGTTGACTGCACGAACATCTCAGTAAACAATCAATGTTTTTTTTCCGGTACTTGATCCTTACAGATTAGTAATTTCGTTTATTGCATTGATTCATATCGTATGTTGTCTGGAAATATACATACATAAAACTATGCAAATGGATTTTGTTCCCTTTCTGAAGATGTTTCAAGACAAATGTAATCGCGATTGTAATCGTGATCACTTACAATGTAATTGTAATGGATTACATTCTGATTTTGTTTATTCGTAATCGAGCAGGTGGCAAGTAATCGTAATCGATTACATTTGTGCTGTAATCGTTCCATGTATGGCTACAGTACAGGCTAGTCTTGCCTTTACGCCGTATCTTACCCATGAAAAGAAACAAGAGGTAGACGCGGGCTGAACGAAAGTACCTCATTGCCCCCGTGTTATCTGAAAAATGGATTCAGGCGTTTTGTTCCACACATTATATTCGTAACAACAACCAATTCTCAACGCCATAAACAGAGAATGCTCTTCGTCACTTCAATCCTTCGCGCTAATCTATACAGACCTTTAATTAGTGGCATAGTAAAAAAACGTGCGTTGAACCAAAACAAAAATACAAATATAATTGCTTACAAATATGCTGGAAATTGTCCTTATTCCCAAAATTTTGGCGAATAGCACTATTTTGTTTGGGATATCGCCTCTCAAGGCACCAAACGACTATATGTTCTAAAAGTTGGGGGGAATGGCCCCCTAGCCCCTGGATACACCTGTGGGACAGTCAATTGCACTGAAGGGACTCAAAAAATTTTATGCTCTGATTGGGCCAGAAAAATTTTCCCGGTCGGTTTTGATAAGCTTGTGACTCCCTACTCAAAAAGGCTTGTGAATTTGAACAAAAGTTTTTCCCAAATGGACGGACATTGCAGAACGCTGAACTCCGCTTCACTGAATTGATTCAAACTCGGACCAAGGAAACTGTTGCATCTTCCAAATATTGTTTGGCTGTGTAAAACTCTCGCATGGATTTGAACATTTTCGCCGCTGGCGCTCCCCATTTTAGACATTTGTTCCAACCTTGCCTCATCTTTCAAAGCATTGTACATACGACACAGGTTTAAATATTATATTTGTCCTCAACACTGCGCAGTAAAGCAAACAAACGAGACAAACACATTTACAGTAAGGTCTATGAATTCACGCATTGAGAATTCATAGGTATTCAACAGTTCTGAGAGAGACAATGTTAAATAATGTGTTTAACTTGACAATACACATTATCACTATAAACGACCAGCACAGCACACCCGTAATTTAATCCGCTTAGTTCCCGAGAACTGGTGCTCTGCCCTAAAATTTTCGGGTCCCTACCACTTGGCGTCCAGCATAGGTCTAGGAGCAGGTAAATTTTTGGAGGTGCAAAAGATTTTTGCCCGAATTTCCCCAAACGTGCCCGAAAATTTTTTGTGCGACTTTTGCCTGCAAATTTTCTCCCAGAAAGATCATGAAGACCTTTTTGGTGTGACCTCCAAAAAAAGATCTTCATGTGTTTTTCTGCAAACATTGGGTGCCATTGTTTGAAGACAAACAACATTGGGCGCCATTTTTGCCCGGATTTTCAGGGATTTTGCCTGGATGTTCTGCGATTTTGCCCAGATTTTCAGGGATTTTGCCCGGATTTTTGACAAATCAAAAACTTTTTGGGGATGCTTGCCCCCCCCGCCCCCCTACACCACTGGCGTCCAGGACTGAATATTTTAAGCTTCGGATAATTTGCAATTGCCAAAAATCCAGTCAACAGATCATGAAATAGGGCTAGCTATGCAAAATAATGATCCTTGGCGTTATTAGTGAAATCAACACAATATACAGTTAACAGGCACCCGTTTATGAATGCTGTATATTCTTTTGACACTGAGTATGTTGCCTGGCTTTCAAAAAGTTTAGAATTCCACAATTAGTTTCTGAGATTTAGAGTTACCGCGGAACCGGTATCATAAGACCAGTGATATTTCCACTATTATGACAAGAACCGCTGCTGAAGACAACGGGTCGGAGATTAAACGACCCGATACCCTCACTTTGTGCAGGAGAATTGTCTTTCAAGTTGTAATTCTCTGAGTTGATATCTTCAAACTGTGGGTCGGCAATAACTGAAAACTCATCGTTTCCTGTAGCGGATCTCCATTGCTGAAAAGACCTTCCTTTGGGGAAAAACTTGTCCACATTTTCTTTCAACGTGTTATTCGGAAAGTAATAAATGTTGTAATCGACTATTGGTACGTCAAATGTCCAGAAGTCACCTCGACCATACATCCGAGGATGTTGGTGATCAACATAGATTACGTTGTGAAGAAATTTGAGAATCTTTAAAAAAAATGTCTATTGAAACCATTGAGAAAGAGCGTTTTCTGGATTTCCAAGACAAGCGAACAAAATAAGCATACACAAAATACACCGCAGACTCACAAGATAGCTAACTCCAAATGCGGCAAGCAGGTAAATACCCTGAATAAAAATCTTCATATTTTCTAGTGATTTAATCTATTCTAGACAAAAAGCAGTAATACTCAGTGCAGGATTTACTAATAAGCATAAAAGACATTGACCTACTACAGTAAGCCCTACTAGCGTCTGGAGTCAAACCAGCGTAATTACTTGGCCACTCAAGCATGGAAGAAAAAAATCAGAGTAGTAACAGGAAACGCGTGATGTTTCGAAAACGAGTTATCCGGGGCTAATGTGGTGTTTCCGCTTAACTAAGTTATAATATTTTTGCTATTAACTTGAAGATGAATGCACTTAAATGACATTTGCAAAACGTTCCGGTTTGCGACATAAAAATTATGGTCACCTTAAACATTTTGTTAAGGTATGACCTTGGGGACCGATGAAACATTTTGAGGGACAGCAACTATTTTTCATAATTTCATCTTAATACAGAGAGAACCTTGAAGCGAGGTTTTAGTGTATTTTGGCGGTGTTTATGCAGTGAGGTTCTACTGCATCTTGAGAGATCGCTAGAAAAATTGAAGAGACGATTTCGGTCCCTCAAAACACCTTAAAAGAGCACTGACTCTAGCAATACTGAGACAGGCCACACTTCTGTGAATTTGTGATCTGTGAGTTCGATCTAAGGCCCACAAGCATCAAAATTCGGCCCTGGAGGACCTCCAGCGTGGCGGTTTGTTTGAATCACAGTTTTTTCTTTATTAACTTGAACTCTGTAAACTCTGCATATCTGATTCTTGACGCGTAGCAAAGCAGATTGTTGCTGCAAACAATTATCTTGGTCTGCAAAATAGACTCCCGTCTGTTCTACAGCCATCACACTCTCCACGTTCCACTTCCACGAGCACGACTGCTGTACAAAATCTTCCTTATTCACCAAGCACTCTTTATCATTAGCACCACGCATCAGCAGAGCAAGCCCTTTTTCAAAAACGTTAAGACCAACATTTGCTGCTGCACTTAGTGTCAGGCGTTAACATCAAAAGCAATTTTCTTACCTGACGAGGAATCCCACCAGGTCCAACGGCTTTATTGCACGTACCAAACACACGTTTGCCGGTTGTGTGGTGTATCATATTGTTCACAGCCACGTTATTCTGACCGCAGTGGAAATTTATAGCTGTATCGGATAGCTTGTAAAACCAGTTGTCGCGCACTGCCACAAACATCAAGCAGGTTGTACAGTATTATTCGTTGAACGGTAATATTTGGCGTTTTCAAAGAAACTCAGCAGTTTTTGAAGTGGCGCTTTTTTAATTCAAAAGTACTCTCTACGTTGACTTAATCTCATCGGGCTCCTATCCACTGCATATCGTGCCTACTAATTTCGCTGTTGGTAATCGCTATAATTTCCTTTGGCATATCAGTGAACATCATGAACGTATTCATGGTACTTGTAGCACGCAAGCATGTGTGTGATCAGTTAAGCGATGACACGTGTTGTTTGAATAACAGGCCAGTGGTGGTAGTATCGTATGATACCCGTTAGACATTTACGTTGGTATCTTTCAAACAGTTTCGAAAATTTTCGCCACATTCTTGGATCGTGTGATAGCCACCGCGTATGTGAGTGATCGGGCAAGTCAGAACAAGGTGATCAACTGTTTGCTTCGGTGCATCGCAGTATGGGCACCATGGGTTCTGGCTTACTCCCCATCGATGAGGTGTTTGGTAAGTCTTGGTCATAGGCGTAGCCAGGGGTGCCTAGGGGGCAGTGCCCCCCAACTTTTTAGAACATCTAGTCATTTTGTGCTTTGGGAAGCGATATCCCAAAAAATAGTGTTATTCACCTAAAATCAAACATTTTGGCCCCCACCACATTTTTGGGCTGGCTACGCTACTGATCTTGACCTGCTTTGTTTTTCAACGGTTGACACAACAGGCCAGTGACAGTTACGAAACATTTCAATAAAAAACCCAGCTGTACAATAAAACTTTAAAAAATGGATGCTTTACTCAGAGGAAAACCAGCAACACAAAGAGCATATCATTTCATCGATACGATCTGAAGTTGATTTAAAATGTAGTTTTGTTTTTTGAAATTGCAACTCAAACATAGCTATTCCATGTTTCGAAAGAAATTCTGCTAAATGTTTCACTATGAGCAGTTTCCTCCATCAAAACGCACTGTAGCGAAGCAGCTTCCACCACATCTTTTTGTGATTTGACTTGACTTTATTTTGTGCGTGTAAGTAATATTTTATCAAGTAGCAACAACATCCAAGATTTGGTTGGAAAAGTTTTATAATTCGTTGGTCTGTATTTGACTGTTTTCAATTTTATGATGATTTCCAGTTTAACGAATTGTTTCTTCAGTTTTGTTTTTAGTAATCTCAGAACAAACTGATCTTTTATGTCTTCATCACGAAAAACGCAAGATTTTCATAATAATTTGATTAGTAAAAGAGTTACCGGTATGGATTGTAGTTTAGGATCAGTTTAGTGCCCTTGATGGATATGTGAATAGTTTTGGCGATACATTTTCGAAAATACGTACTGGCTCAGGTTGCCTATCGTTGAGTGGAACAGGAAAATTAAAGGAAAGGGAAAATTGCAAACTTGATATTTAATCTCATGAAAACAATTTTTCCTGTTAGCCGCAGTTGCACTTATTATAAACTATAGAATAAGCAGTGCCCTATAGATTGTTGTTATGCGTTGAGTATACTGATGTTTGGGCTAGCAACGACTGATTCGCATACAGAAAAAGAAATTAGTGAAAAACATACAACTTTTCATTCCAAATCAAAACGCGATTTACAAACAAGCAGGTAAACAAAGTCCTATGTAGCATCGCTTTGTTATCCTTTCTAGAATCGTTCAGGAGTAAGACTTTTTTGACAGTAACCGAAATGCCAGACGAATGAAACAAATTTGGAGTAAGTTAAAAAGGCTTTGACAGCATTTGGTAAAATCGTAATTGGTTTTTCATGTACCCAGGCATAGTTGTAGAAACGGACTGGACTGAAAAAATGAAAATAAAATTAACTTGGGACCTTAGGACCTTATAATCTTATAGATGTGGTAAAAGTTGGTGAAATGACAAAAAATCTTTAAAATGAATATTTTTGAAAAACCTAATAAATCTGAAAAAGTAAGACCAGCAAAACGAGCATAAAATTTCTTTCTTTGCATCTACAATACACGTAAAAATCAAGTATGACTACAACTTACCTGTCAAAGACGAAACTGCTGTGTCACCGAACACACCAATAGCTCCATAGAAATAAGCATCGGAGTGATGGATTGCGTTGTGCGATATCAGAGCATGAATGTGGCAAATTGACATATTCTAACGATAAAAAAAATATGTTGTCAGATTAGGAGTGGCGTAACTGATGAAGGCAAGGAGATGAGCCACTCCCCCTGGCAAGCTAAATGCAAAAACTGGGCCCCCTTTAGTTGACATTTTGATATTTAGTATTCTTAAATCTGTTGTTTTTTGCGTTTTTCGGGGTGTTTTCGTTTTTTTTATCTGGTATGGACATCCACGACATCTAGAGATTCATTATCATTTCTTAACCTTTTTCTGAGTTTTGGTTGGTCCCCCTACGGTGACCTCTTCAGCTAAGCTTTGCCCCCCTGGCTCAAACCTCTAGCTACGCCACTGATTAGCAGGGATGTAGTGCTAACAAGAAAGGTGTGGGAAAAACTAGCCATTTTAAAAACAGCTTCGAACTCATTTTAAAGAAAAACATGAAAAAGATGTGGGAACGCCGTTCCCGCCCCACTACACCCCTGCAGATTAGACTTCATAAAACTGTGGTTTCTAAAGCTTGCGTTTGGATGCAAGCTCTTTCAAAATTTTAGCTAATGAGAACCTTCTGTCAGCTGGCTCTAACGTTTTAAATGTTGTTTTGAAACCTGATTACATCAAGTTTTTCATTCCCAGCTAGGGGATAAATTTGGTCCGTATCCAATCTATCCTGTGGAAAACTTTCAAAAGTCTGATCTATGTAAATAATAAAAAGGTGAAATCCAATCTAAGTCTAATTTTTGCACACATAAACACGTCTAAATATCTTGAGTTATATTACCACGGTAAAAAATGTCTTTTTGTCTTTTTTGATAGAACTAGATAAGGTTGAACTCTTTAACTACTTTCAGTAAACCTTTCTTTCATCTTAGAACTTGCACATATGGTCGAAAGTAAATGGCGGTTTCATATGCAATAGATTTGCACATGAAAAGGAATATTTCAAAAATAGTGCATCGTCAAAAATATGCACTCCTGTACACGTCGTAATCCAAGGTATATTCAAAGCAATATTGGCTGTTGGTTCCCGAAATCAAAAACTTGTTATACCAGGTTGGGTTGAGAAGCCTTTTTAAACAAAACTCTATCCAAAAGGAAAACCAAGGTCGTTGTTAACACATGCTTTTGTAAAATGTGCCTTGTGGAAGAAGTAACATGCGATGTAGCCAGGTGTTGATGATTGGCATAATACGTTCACATGTATGCAATAATTAAGCCCAGAATTATTCAAAACTGTTTGGCCAATATTAATCAGTTGGAAAGACATAAGGCTAAGCGCTCTAAATTTTAGCATATTCAGACCATTACTAGTCTGACAATTACCAATTACCAGTTTACCAATGCAACGTTTGATAATAGAAATAAGCGCTTAACATTTTATACTTAATTAAGACCTATCGTATTACCTGAGGAGTACTTTTCTTCACAAAACTCCATAAAACAAAGCTCAGCCAAGAACTTTGATGAAAGAAGGGGGAACGAGGCTTGCGTACAAGCAAAATTATTTCAGATCCAAGGCCGTATTTGTGCCACGCCTAAGCCAAACAGATTTCATTCTCTTCACAAAAGTTATGAATTGCACTGGGCAAAGGAGATGAACGTTTTTATAGACCGCAAAGTGACTATAGATCCACTGATGTTCAACTGAAAGATTTCTATAAGTTTTTGTTTTCGTATCTGCTGAGATTTTTTGAAGCTGTAAAGACGTGAAATATTAAAATTAAGTGTATTATCGTTAATGTGTAATTCTATATGATAACAAAGATGTTTTGCATTTTGCGAATCATTTACGAGCAAGGATAAACTATTTGCGAAACAAATTACTATAATGCTTCTGTTATTTTTACTATAATATTTATGTGACGACAAGGTTTCTTGTTTTTACATTGAAATTTTAAAGACCAGACCCGTATCCAGCTTGGGACACCGGGTGGGGCGAAGAGTTTTCTGAGGGGACCCAAATTTTACATCGATAGCATGTACGAAAACAAAGGTTATTCATCACATATTTCCAGGGGGGGCATGCGCCCCCTAGTTACGGGCCTGGTAAAGTCCCGCAGCAGAAAAAGTGGTTTCTTGATTAAACAGCCTTGGCGATGCATAAGCAACGCCGTTAACCTAAACTACTACTCGTGTTTATGTTACTTCTATAAACAAGGTTTTAGTCACTTCTCTTTTTCAAATATAATTTGTTTTGAAAATCAGGAAATTTTCCTTGCTTTACCTGTTCTTACTATCAAAGAAACATACAGAATACCTTCAGTAAATCGCAAAGGGTGGTTTTATTAAAAAAATACAGATGAACTGCTGATGTTTCTAAAAATATACTTCTTGCAAAAATTGCCTTTATAAATACTTCAAAGGTGAACGAGCTTTTTACTTAATTAAGAGAGGTCGGGTACTTTTTGCGCCGGCGTTTTAGCGACGACTATATGGCGCCAGACTGTTTTGGCACCATCCGCTTTGGCGCTGAACTGTTTTGGCGTCAGTTTAGAAACTGACAAGCGTGTTGAATGGAAATGGATAAAAACATGGACAAAACTCTAACCCTCTTACTTGCGAGCTAGACCTCGCAAATGTTCAAGCGGTTCCCGTCAGTCAAAACATTTTGCTATGTTTAGAATACGTTCACCAGCCTATTAGGCTAAGTAGTTTTGATTCGGAGCTTCTCTACCAATCAACTGCTCATAACAAGCATCACGCCCTCTATGTTATTAGAAAATAAGGATATGATGTTTACTGTGAGCATCTGATTGCTTTGACATTTATCTGGAACGTATTGATAACATCTTGGAAAAATGTTAGTTTACCCCTCTTGCTAAGAAGCTTTTCATCCATTTCTGGTATGGGCTCTAAAAGAAAATGAACGAGAGATTCTTTAATGTTAAGAAAAACACGTCGTCAGAGCAGCTTATACCACCAAAACAGTCCAGCGCCACAACTGCTCGGGGACAAATCGCCCCATTCCCGATTTAAGAGAAACTCAACAAACTTGTATGGATTGTTTGCAGGGCTTGAAGGAAACTGATCTAACACAAAAAGTTGTGCATGCTCTCGGCTTGTGCAAGCGACCTGATAGTTATAGGCCATCAAGTAGTTTTATAAAACATCTATGAGCTATGTGCAGTTAGTCATCAACTCAAAGCTTATATTGTGAAAATCGTTCCGTTCCGCTTAATAAAAGTTGTCAAACAGAAGCTCCAGGTTTAAACTCAACAGGCCTACTTGCGTTGCAGTACTAAAAAGCATGAGGTTATTATGTAAGCAGCCGGTGAAAATGATAGTGCGTTTTATGAGGCGGAAGCTATTCTCTCTGCTGCATTCTCTATAACGCTAATGTTGAAAGTAACCTTAGCAACAAACTTATTTGAATTTAGGCATTAATCTTTTTGTGTAATATTTCCACATTTTGTGGAAGTTGAAAGTAGTCCGTTATGAAGTTTGTTTGCCAATCTAATGACTCATGAGCACTTCGTCTCTAATTGGCTTTTAGTTCAATCGTTAGTTAAACAATTATTCGAGAGATATGCGGGGAGGACTGTGATGAGGAGTGCTCTTGTTGTTTTTTATGAAGTAATAGCAAATTATATGTTCAAAAAATTGATTTCTCTTAGCAACACTACGCGAAATTCAGCTTTGGTTTGTAGTTCGAATTTCAAACATTCAAACTCTTTCAAGGTTTGTGTTTAGTTTATCAGACCAAGCACAAAAAAATGCAGCAATAACTATATTAAGCGATGTCAGTGTATATTAATCATTCGGCTGCGCCGTCAAATGTTACAAAAACTGGGAAATTTGTCGATGTTGAAGTTGATGTTAAGGTCATTGTTGTAGTGTTTTGGGGCGAGGGACCGCAAGGTCATTGAATCAAGACCCACAAGGAACCAAATAAATAACGCACCACGTAAACAAAAGACAGAAAAGCAACAGCAACGTCAGTAGTAACAACATCAGCAACAACAACCGATTGTCTCAAATAAAGTATGGTAACAGACAGCAAAAATTAAAGGAGGTATTTCGCGGATTAGAAAGCACTGGGAAGGGATATATTATAGCATAACTTGATTCAGTAAGTATTTTTTGTATGTTGGACAAAACAGTAGGAATTATTTATTTCTTAACTCTTTGGGAATATTGTTGCAGAGTCTAGGTCCTGTGTATTGTATAGATCTTCGTGTTAGAGATTAAACTACTAAAAGTAATTTATGGTGTGTTGAGAAGGCAAATTTTGAATTGACGCCAAATACAATGGTCGCACGCAGCCCTACCGTGAAATGTACATATACAGTATTATCACGAAGTATATAAAAGGTATGTGTCATAAAACAGCGAAGTTTACCTGTTTTATACCGCAATCCCACATGTTTGAGGACAAGTAAATTCCAGCAAAATCGTTTAAGATCTTATTTCCGTAGTGGTGGACGTTGTTTCTCTTGATGTGAAATACAAATTGACCGACATCGACATGATTCAATGTGAAAACTTTTTGCCAGCCGACCTAAAGCAAAGTGAATTTTCTGACATTGTGAAGCTGATGTCACTGCATCAACTTACTTCAATCGACCTTAAACAAGTTTGCCCACCACTGGTCTAAAGGATCACTATTTTCAAAATGCATCAACATTATATGGAAATGGAAAAGTTATTCCCAACAGGGACAAATTTTGCATAGTTTGTCTGTTGTCCAGTTGGATCTTGGTTTGCGGCACTGACGTAACTTAAATCATTAGTGCTGGACGAAAAAGACAACATTACTCAAAATGGCCAAGAGGCGATAAATCGACAAAGGTCAGGAAGTGCTGGTTTAACAATTTTTCAAAAATTCACCTTAACTTTTGAAATTAAAACTTGCAGCGGTAGAAGTTTAGTTAGTTGACAATTTTTATCGCAAACTAAGCCTTACCATGATACCAGCATAAGGTGTGAAACTGATGTCGTTTTCTGACACGTGGATGTTGCGGACTCCCTTCACGTGAACGCACGCAGGCTGAAAGAAATAAAATTTGATGTAATAAGTCAGTTTTAAAACATTGGCGCTGTTTGTGTTTGAGCGCACCATCAGTTGTTTTTCATTGCAACTGCAAAGAAAAATTTTAAATGTTTAAATGTTTGAAAGATCCAGAGTTGAAAATCGTAAGGGGACATTACATGATCACAGTTGAAAATGAACGAGCAACTTTCTGTTCTTAATTTGTGACCACAGCTTCTCAACCAAAGCGCAAGTCACAATAGTATAAAATGTTGACGGACGAGGTTACGGAAAGTTTTTGGAATATTCAGTCAGCTAAGTATATTGTTAGTCATAACTGCCTTTGCCTCATGCGGAAGACGACATGTAAATTTCCAAGCAGTTTTAGTTCGCTAAACTCATGCACCGTGATAAACGCCTGATGGTGCTTTATGTACTTCAATATCAAGAACAAAACTATGTCCGCAAGAATGTCCATAATCAGTCAGTTAGCATACAAACATAGTTTTGCCAATATTAAAATTACGCAACTGCTTGCAGCTGCCAACGTGCAAACATCTAAATATCAGGGGTATTGTGTGAGTTTGCAGGCGTTTTCAAAGCAAACGCGGATAGTGTTTTTCACTAAAATTGCAGTACTCAGCGTAGCATATACTGGTCGCGTTTTATACCCTAGTTTGAAATCTTTGTCTTGTGCAGTGAACTTCTGGTTAAAAGCTCTGCTTGCAATGGCAACAATTTTTTCTTCATAGAAGCACAAACACTTTTAAAGGCCTACTCGCTCTGTACCCCAGTTTGGGTATCACAAGTGGTCTGCGGGTGCCCAACTTATATTAACCTATGCCGTGAACTACGTGATGGTTTCAGTAGTGGCAAGAAACTGCCAGCAGGGCCTAAGGAGCTTTCCTTTGCAGCCAGTGGCGGATTAAGGCTCACTGGTGTCTTTCGCACTGACAAACCTTGGTGGTCCCTACTTTTATACACTGAACCAGTCTCTTCATTTGTTGTCCTGTCGGACCAGATATACAGTGCAGGTTGCAGCAATACAAAATATATCATGTGTTCTAATCTTACAGAAATGTACCGAAGTTCCAATTTCACAGCCTAATAAGCATTTTTCTACATTTCATTTTCGCAGAATCAATAATTATACACCTAAAAGTTGTGTTTCTCAGAACCTCTGCTTCAGTTAATGTACACGTGAGCCGAGTATTTTTGAAGCATAAGTAACCTTTTATGCAGTTGGTTTACACGCTACAGTGTAAAACACAGCAACCAACTTTCACATTTACAAATATACTGTAAAAAAACCATCACCTACCTCCTTACCTCCCGTTACACAATCTATAGCTTTTCTAAGCACACATTTCTTTTTTCCTATCAGTATGGCTGTAAACTTTGTACTCCTCTTAAACGTCCCATTTGTGGTGACCTTTAATCACCGCAAGTTTACTTATTTTTTTAGTTAAGTTGAACAAAGCATACACCCTCCATCTACACACACGGACCCCATGACAGCGGTAGGGCAGGGAAGCAGTGAGAAGGTTAAGAGCAATGGAAACTTATAAAAAACAAACAAGTTTTTACCACTATGCTTGTTTCTTTCCAAAATAGTACTTATTTGACCAAACCGAAATTTTTACAGACTTTGATGACAATTTCATAAATCGGTAGACCGTGAAAATCACATGATACTGTTTACGAAAAAAACACCTGCGTTGCTGACCTTTTGAAACAGTAGGGATGGCAATGCCCACGCTCCCCGGCATCCCTGCCCACACTCACTGTATTCTTAAACCAGTACCAGCCCGTATTCTACTCAATTTCTAGTTTCTACCTTATCCTTATTAATATTAGCAATTCGCTTCTCATTTACTCCTACATTTCAAACTCTAAACGTCTACATAAGCCAAAAACACATGCAAATTCTTGACAGTGACACTACACAACGTATCTGTCTAACATACAATACTGCTACCACAGTTGCTCAATTTTCTAAAATGTGCCAATGTTTTACAAAACATTCTTTGAAGAAGCGCTAGTATCTAAAATAAACAATAAAGCACTTCAAGCTTGTGAACTGCTTGTACGATTTCAAGGTTGTATCCCACAGACGAACATATTGAACCGCTACAAAACTGCATTTCTGTCACCATCAGAACCAATGCGCAACAATTTAAGTTGTCGTAAAATGACAATTGTTTCCTTCGGTAAGTAATATGTTTGCTTGTTATTTAAAAATCTCACATATGCTTCAAGAATAGGAAGTGGACGCAAGAGGACATGAAATGAATTCACGAAAATACACTAGATCTTGAGCTGAAAATCTTAAATACTTTAGTGTGCTTATGGGTTTTATGCGGTGGTGGACTTGGGATTGGGAAGCCCGAGACAAGGCTAAAAAGGTTCCTTCTGATAACGTCATCATACTCAGCCAACCGTGACAAGGCCTTTTGATAAAGCCTACGAAGGGGATATTCGGGCCACCCAAGGATACGTTCCTGTGACTACGGTCATGATTGACATAACAGAAAAATGCAAAAGGGTATTCATGATACACAACTTTGAAAGCACTGAAAGTTGAGAAGACAAAGCTAGCAACATATAAAAATTAATCGATAGCAAATTAGCGTCACCCCCCACTTCTCTAATTTTGCTCCCTGCATTCACCATCAATAAGCTTTCTCTGCATTCACCATCACTTCTCTGCATTCACCATCAATAAGCTAGAAAGTTTATAACACACTTCCCCCCAGAAAAATGCTTGGTTTCCTGAATTTGTTCACAGCCATGTCCTTAAGGGACTCCATGAAACCACAAGCCAAGACCAAGCAGATTCAAAACACTGAACTTGTTTTAAATTTCGTCCTTTTAGCTACACTCAAGAACATGGCATACATACAAAAGCATCCAACCTGAGACTTGATTCGGAAAGATTTGAGTCTGGATAAGTCAAAGCTGCCCTCATCTTGCAGCAGGGGAGGATCCAATGGGTGGGCAATTGGGGCGATTGCCCCCTAAAACCTACGGAAGTAACTTTTTTACCCTGATTTTGTACAATTCGGAAATCAGCATTCGCGAAGGCCATTGTGACGTCCATTGTTTTGTCACAGCAGTGTTGTGAAGTGTACTTCATGTCTCTTACAGTAGTGAACTCGTAATGAGACTTGACTGCCAAATATTACTGAAATCGCCCCCCCCTAACGTTGCTAGCTGGATCCGCCCCTGTCTTGCAGTGACACTATTTGTTTGAAAAATGTGCAAAAGTAGCAAATAACTCATCATATATATTTTTGCAAACATTTTTACCGACCCGTATGCTGCAAGCTTACAGTTGTTATTGTGGGCTACTTTGATAGCGGAGTACTTCCACATTACAGGTGCTGTTGGGCGCCTTTTTGAAAGTAGAGTACTTGCACATTGCAGTTGGTGTTGGAGGCCTTTTTGAGGCAGAGTATCCGCCCATTACAGTTGTTGTTGGGGACCCTTCTGAAAGCTGAGTACTTATTTATGATCTGCTTCGGAGTATGTTATATGAGTGGTTAATACGTTTTTCACAAAGTGTACGCGCGAAGCACCTCGGTGGGGCCCCTATCGCTCGCCTCCCCTTAAATTCACCACTGGTTTTGTGTAAAATAGCGCTTATGGATTTTTAAGAAATTAACACTCCAGGCAAAGTCAAATCTAGCGCGTTTCGTTCTTGACTGGCAACCCTGCCTAGTGCCTGCTATACGACTTTTATTCTTGGTTTGAGCGAGTTGTTACTGACCACTGCTAAGCCGCATTAGATCTCGGGGCAGGTGTTGAGCAGCCATTCAAACGCCGCAGACATGCCGTTACAATTTTGCAGGATTCATGTGACAGTCTTAGTGATCTTGTTGCCGAACAGAGGTCACTTCACACTGCATCAGCAGTGGCCCTTGTGGTACACCTGGGAAGACAACCCAAGGGTTCTCCACATATCGAGAAACAGAACATATAGATCAATTTTCACTAGTTATACAAAATTCCCACGGATCTTCATTTGTTTTAATTCATTTTTCACACTTTTCTCAATCTTGCGGTGCCCCTTGGCCCTGGTGCCAGTCCCGTCGCCACGGGGCGACTTTGGTGGGCTTAGTTCCCAAAAAAGCTCCAACCCCCCCAAATTGGAATAATAAACAATGTAAATCAGTGGAATTATTGTCAAATTTGAATGTCAAGCCCCCCTGCACAAACGTAAAGCCCCCCTATTGACGGCTTTCTGGCGACGGTTCTGCCTGGTGCCCGTTTAGCATGTGTTCGATGTGCTTAATTGTTAATGCGCCACTGCTTGCAGCAATCCATCAACGCCGAGTACTTGGTGGAAAAGCAGCGTCCGGTTCTTTGGAATGATACGACCTTCACCGAGCCGTGTCAACCAACTTGACAGGCGTGTGCTCGAAGCCTGCAGAACTCATCCAGCTTGCATCTTTATAACGGTACATCTTCCATCAATGTTGACGTTTTTTTCGGTGAATTTATGCTCGTAATAAACTGAGTGGTAATAGCTTGCAAATCAGAGTTAAGTATAGGAGGTCATTAGACCGCAAGTTAGGCAATTTTTCCATGATAAACGTAAGATATAACAATAAAGCTAACTTCATCTAATTGCGTAGATTTAATTATGGAAGTAGTTTTGTCAACTTTCCCGGCTCCTGGTTTTCTGCTCTGTTATATGCACCTGGAAAAAGCAATTAACACCGCAGCCAACGAAGGTGTTGCGATATATGAGAAGGTTCCTTGTAGCAAACTCATCGTCAATGCTTCCGGAGTAGTCAGTGCTGACGCCTTTGTAGCCGATGTCCGTAAATGAATTGTAGACGATCTACACAAAATTAGTTTTTGTGGTTTTGACAAACTTATACGAACGTAAAAATGTATTCAATCGACATAAGTTCCGTAACTTGTGTTTTGATGTAATTTGTGTAAAACCGATATAATACATCCTGTTTCTGTACCGTGTTGGGTTTATGACAATTTTGAAATTGTAAATTGCTCTGAGATTACAGTTACGCAACCACTGTAGTCCGGGATAGTCATGATGTAGTTTTGTTAACTTGCCTGTACATCCACAGAGTTTTTGACAAAAATCCCTGTGTAGCCGATATTCCTAAATTCGCAGTGAGTTATGGATATTGCTTTCGAAAACACGACGTCAATTGCTGCAGGTTTGGCGTTGTATCCTGAAAAGCCGTTGTCGTGGGTGTAGTGGAAGGCGATGTCGGAAAACCGTATGTCATTTGTGTATCGCACTAAAATAAAAAATTGAAAGGGCAATGAAACTTTCAGGTAACAATTTCAATTTGTATTAACTTTGGGCAATACTATACAACTCCCCACCTGGTGGCAATCGAAATGCGAAAGTATCTTGTCAAGTGCAACGTTCACTGCCATTACGATTCGAGCTCTTTGTAACATCGTGCCCAGAGGCCGCATAAAAGGCATTTTTACAACTCTACGCCTAGCAGTGAACCTTCTTGGGTAAAAATTTGGCAATAGTGCAAACTTAAAGCTTTGCTAGAGTGGTGCTACCAAGTTTGATCCTCTGTATTGCTGCAATTATTAACATCCTAAGATATCCGTGCAGCACAAGCAAAAATTTTAAAGACCGAAAATTTATTGCGGTATAGCATTCTGGGAGTAGAAACACATTTTACAATAGTGAACTCTCTGTTGTCATATAAATATGATAAGCCACTAGCGCTTAAGGCAAAAACTATTAACTACAAGCTTTTCTTAAAAAGGCGATCATCGTAAATCAAACGATTGTTCTAAATTAATGTCAATTAGCACCATGGGTCTGGTGAGAAAATTTAAATCCCCAGAATCCCTCTCATCGTTAGTGGAAAGCAAAAAATATCAATAACTTGCGATCTCCAAGAATAGTCAGACCACATCAAACATTTACCAAAACGAAATTTGCAAACGCAGACAGTGTATGGTTGGATAGCTATGAAAAAATCAAAATATAAAAAACATTGTTTACTTTTTACGAGCACACAATGCTTAGAATTATATTCCGCAACAGAATGCGTTTAAATGAGGGCTTCGTGAGAGCAAAAGTTTAAAAATGTTGGTTGACCTCAGGTAATATTATCAAAATTTAAGAAAATTTTTATAAATTTTCGTCTTGAAAAGACCCTGAACAGCAAACAAATCGTTCCGTTTTTAGCGTACCGGGACTGTCAAAACAGTGGTTTCATCTTTGTCTGTCGAAAGGAATCCTTTTTCAGCTAAGAATCAGACACGAAGATCTTACATTCGCCTACTATCAGGGCCGGATTTAACTGATGCGAGGCCCTAAGCTAATCCACTTGTGAGACCCCCTCTCCCGTTGTTGCGAGGAAAAAAATGGAAAGCGTTAATCACTTTGCGAAAATCCGAAAATAAAGCTCTGAACGTACGGTCAGTAAAAAATTCAAAATCATTACCAGAGAGCCCACGATCACTGCGTTTGTTGCTGCCTTCAACGCAAAAGCGTTAAATTGCACGGAATTGTTGAAATCCTACGTGACTGGCGGGAACAGGATTATTAACTGCCACAGGCAAACCAACCGAAATTGCCACAATTGAAATATTTAACAAAGCACATGGTCTACGTTTTAATAAGAATCACATCTGTTTTTTCTTATCTGTGTTAGACAAAACAAACACTCTGCACCTACAGTATATAGTATGTGTGGCGGTTAAAGACTTTAGAGCACAACGTGAGGACCACGTTTCAACTCGCTTACCACGGCTGTAAAAATCGCACACACACGAGCAAAACACGTCACGTAAAATGCACCCAAATGGTTGTAAGTCTTATGTTAACGATTCGCGTGTTTCTTACTTTATCAGACTGGTAAGAATCGAACGGAAGTAAACTGTTGAGTGAAAAGATGTGAAGTTTAAAAACCAGAACCGTCGCCAGGAAGTCTTGAATAAGGGGTTTAAATTTGCGCAAGGGGACTAGACATTCTGAAAATTCGATAAAATCTTTACTGATTTTATAGTGTTTCATATTTGAATTTGGGAGGGCTGAGCTCACCAATGCCCACCGTGGCGACTGGACTGGTTCAAATTTCGCTTATGCTGTCATTATTGAAATACGTATAAAAAATAAAAAAGCTACAATCATCGAATCAAGTAAGGCTGAACATAATACAGTAAACAGTTAAAAAGGTTTTGTCCTGCCTTCTTCATAATAAAATTATCTAAGAATTCATTACAATTTGTTTGCCTAAGTTTGTCACTTTAAAAGGACGGAATGTTTAGTGTGGACAACATCTCCTGGAATGTTGCGACCCTTTAATTTATTATTAATTCTTTTGAGTCTTGAAAAGGACCTTTCGCCTGAGCAGTTAGTGACCATCAAGCTAAGAAATAAGGCTTCGCGTGATTGCATAAACTAAGAACCACTAATC
>JGI24021J15306_10001126_pt1 | contig 24821 bp, 11 predicted proteins | sample Ectturendosymbi1_FD_15306 | JGI IMG/M metagenome (IMG submission 15306) | reverse complement strand
TTCACTGTACTGAATATGTATTTTTTATTTTCAGGAGTTTTGAGCAACTTGCGCTTGCCCTGAAAAACAGAGTTTGCCCTGAAAATTTTCAAGCCCGGGGGCGCGGCACCCCCCCGACCTCCCGCCTCGTACGCCTATGACCATGGAAATACTTCTGTGAAAAAGGCCCTTCTTTGAAAATCTGCAGATAGCCTATTGTGAAAATTATCATAATATGCCTGGCTATTGCTGCCAACGAAGCGAATTTTAGTCGCTATTGTAGTAACATGGGCATTTTCTTTGTGGTGTAGTAGTGTAGAAACGGTAAAACGTTTCGTGAACGTACATTTACATTGCATCGTTAGCAACATGACAAGGATCAGCAAAATGTTGATCATTCCCCCTGGGAAAATTTCTGCGGACGCCCATAAAAATGAAGACTATCCGGAAAATTGATGGGTATACGGGAATGTAATAAGTTAGGAAATCGGAACCTTTGTTGCAAAGGAATGAACATGCACATTTTGATCATTGTATACTGTTTTGTTCTCAATAGAATAACAGCGCACTCGTATATTTCCTTTTGCATCAGTTGTTACAAGCGTTTTTATATTGCAAGTCGTTCAGAGTCTTTTACTTGATTTTTAGACAAACATTTTTGGCGACGGATTAGATAAACAAAAAAATCAGCTGTTTCTCAATTTACCACCCTGTAACCGATAAACATAATGAGCTTGATAACTGGGCTCAAAATTGTTTCATTGTTTGTATCCCTCGAAAAAAGTGAGAAAATTTATGGGTATTTGATTATTTTATGATTTTTTATATTCCAAATACTTTGCTAGACTCCTGTTCTGTCTCTGGTTTGTTCCGGAGGAGGATACCGAGCAGTGGTCGGGATGTGTGGAGCAATGGAGGCTTTGAATGATGCTGGATTGCTCGATGCTTTTACTTATGCGTGCGGTTTATCTGGATCAGCATGGTGTGTCTTTTGTGTCGGGCATCGGACTTGTGAACGTAAATTGCTAACGTACAGAGTTTAACCTGAAATGGCTTAGGACTTGAAGATGTACTTTTAGTTGTATGGTTTTGGGAGGACGCGGGTATCGGCTTACTGCATTTTTTGAAGAAAACAGTTTTTATATTCTATCAAAGTATCTACGCGTACTGTATGTTGCCGATTTTTGTGGAATTTTCAACAAAAAGATCTCAATTACCTTGAGCAGCGAGGTTCGTTTTTTTTCAACATGGCTTTCCCTCGCTTCTTTGCCACTGCACCACTGTGATCTTCACCATACATATGCTTGCTGCTTTTCAGAGGAAATTAGCAGTAACACTCTTCGCATTGGTTAGTCTTGTAATTCAGAGACAGTTACCAAGCAATGTTTTTCAAAAGTAAGTATATATGGATGCAATGCTCGACTATGGTCCACGTAAGATTTGACTGTAAGCACATGATATGAAGTAATTTATATTTCTTCTGACATTTTCAGAGCATGCATTTTATTTTGTTTATTTTAAATGAAAGAAAACACGACGATGACCGGTTTAAAAATAGAGAAAGATTTCATTGAAAATTAAACCATTTTATTTTTCTAGGTACCTCAGCGGCGCTTATGCTTTGAAGAGTTTCTCAGGAAAACATCAAGCGAAGTTTCATTCGCATCTGCGAAAAAACTTTCAAAGCGACTTGAAGGCGGACTTTGTTAATCCAGTGCACCTTTCAGAGTACACGTAAGGTTCAAACATGATGTGTGACTTTTTGGTGAAACTGTCAGTTCCGTTGCTTTAGTCCGAATATCTTGGGGACTTAACAGTGTTCGTGCCAACATGACGCTTACATGATATATGTTTTACAAAATGATGTCAGAGTGAACGATGGAAACTTGCTTTCAGCTCGGGATTTGAAGCTGTATGTTAAAAAACACAAGTGTTTTTCTTGATACAGGTGTTATATTCAACAAAAGCGTAAATACAGTCAGCCATCGTCATTTGTGGACTTCTTTGGATATGCGGTTGGGAAGAAGCTTCTAGGCGTTGAGGTTGGTGACTTTTCTTTCGTATAATTTTGCAAATATGCTTCTCAGCAAGAAGAATCTCTGTTGTACTGTCGAGAATATGCTAGCTGTGTCTTTGCAAGGTACTTCAGACCACCGTGACAGTTCAAGAGCTTATAGTCCAAAAGTTTGTTCTGATAACCAGGGACGGAGTTAGGGAGCGCGGGACCCTAGGCCTACAAAATTCGCTATTTTTAGGGGCCCCACACAGGTGTGAGCTATTTGACGCGTTTTTCTGAAGCGTGAAAATATGCCCCTCTTATGGAAAGTGCCCCCTCAAAAATATATTTTTTGTGGTTCCTACTTTGGTTTTACAATTGCTTTAGATGTTCAACAAAATTTAATACTTTCCTACCGTCTTCTCAAACACAAACTACAACGCATTCTTTTCTTGGAATTTATAGCGCTGTCGTGTAGTCCAGAAGTTCTCTTCGTTAAATTTCCGTTAATTCTAGCGAATTTTGTAGGTTTATTTTTCGGATACATACGTTTTCATGCGGGACAGTATCACCGCCCTCGAAAATATCGTCTAGTTGTCGACCTGATTAGGTGTACGAAAACTCCTTTGTTGTAGTAACCAGTGCACATAGTTTATGGACCAAACAAGCACAATGCATTCAGTGAACACAGGGTTTATTCATGCCGTTTTAAGTTGTCATTTTCCAAGCAATATAAAATATAGTGTTTTAATCCTCTATGTCAGGAGTTGTCAACCAGTCACAGACCAACAGCTACATTTCTTACTGTGTAACCGCAAAGAGCCATATCATACACGTGGGCACACATGAACATCACCCCATCTCTTCCCCACTAAAACACGTACCTTTGCTTCAGCTACGTTTATTGTAAATATCACACACCAACATGACAAGGACAGAACTTTACAAGGCATTTATTCAAGGCATTTATTGTTATACATGTTATTTAGTGGGACTTATGATCATTACTTAAGAGCCGCATGAAACCGGGCAAAGAGCCACATGCGACTCTCGAGCCACGGTTTGATCACCCCTGTTCTATGCCATAGGCAGTGGCGTAGGGAGGCTAAGTGCCGCCCGGGGCCTACCAAAAAAGTGCCGTCCTTTTCACCTCTCAAATTTGCTTACAAGAATTTAAAATGAAAGAAGGTCGTATTTCGTACTTATTTAAAGACATAAGGATTAATAAAGCATTTTGAAGATCACAGTCACACACTCACAAACTGCAATGGGTCTTGTTTTACATTGTCGATTATTAGTCTTGCTTTTTTTCTGCTTGCCGCCACCTTCTTCATTATTGCTAGGGCAACCAATTCTTTGACCTAAAAACGTAGAATTTTGACTTTATAATATACAAATTTTGACTTTATTTTGACCTATCAATTTTCTGTGTTTTCAATTGAAACGTGGAATGCAAAGCATATTCGTATACAGTATTACAAAACAAACCGATAGGTTTGAGATTGAGCAAAAAGTAGTTTATCTGCAAAATCTGGTACAGCATGTTTTAAAAATGTCTTTCTACTTTTTTTCTACTTTCAGTGTCATGAAACGAACGTCGTTGATGCGTTGCACTGCGGCGATGTGCTTCTACCACAAACCTTTCGTCACATTTCATTAAGCAGTCAGAGAATTTGCAAAATATTTCACCCTTACGTGTTTAGGTAAACTCAGAAGCATATTCATGCAGTATATTTCGAAATTTTGAAGAATTTGGTTGTTTAACCTTAGGCATGATGTGTTGATAAGTACATTAATAACTAGAGTAGAATCAAATCTGCGAATATCATAAAGTTAAAACACTGTATATGTATAATGGATCGAGCAATTTCCAAACTAAGTACTGTATGACCACGTTTCTTGAATTGCCATGCCCAGTTTGCTTAAAATTCAATCGTCCAGTAGTGGGCTGCACAATGTTATTAACTCAGAAGTTCCAACAAACCAATTAGTATTTCAGAATTGCAACGAGACTTGCAAAAACACATCAAAATCTGTTGTTGTAACTTTAATAAAATATAGATAACGAGAAAAAACTCTACTTCAAGAAAGTTTGACCTAACGATAAATTTTGACTTTTTTTGGCCTAATAACTTTGGAATGGCTCATGGTATCAGCGTGAAATTTGGTTTTTGGACGTTTCATAAACTTTTGAAAAAGCAGAAAAATTTTGACTTTATTGACTTTTGGTTGCCCTAATTATTACTTTTCCTAATTTTTTTGCTTTCTTTACTTATGCGTATATGGACCTAACATGTTTCGTCAAATGTTCTTCCCTGTTGGTTTTTAGTCTCCGGTAAGCCCACCGCATGACTTTTATATAGTTTACTCATTCCAGGGGATCAAACAAAAAAGTTATGGGATGTATTGGCGGCATACCTTCTTTGCAGATGTAAACATTTCAGCACGTTATTTCGTGTAGTATCCCTGTCTAAAACTGAAAAAGTATGTATACTGCAGCAAGCTATAATATTAATTTCATAATATGATTTCAGTGATGTAAAGCACGTTTCATTGTTCACTTCACGTTTCAGTAGTAGTTTAATTCTCTTAGAATACACAAAAGGCTTAAAACGTTAACTCTGTCGGCACTTGCACGAGGCCCTCTGTAGGTGCAAGACCAATTTTGATAAAATAGGTCAAATAGGCTTAAAACTGGCTCCAGGTGAGAAATGCTGACTTGCAGCCTTCATTGTGACCTGCAAACTTGGTCTAGCTATTGGCATTGGCGATTCTAGAATGGAAAAACTGGGGAGTGGCACTGTGTGGCCAAGGAAACAAGTAGGGGGGTCAACATCAGTGTCTCTACTGCCTGGTGATTTTCCTTTGTAATGAAGATTGATTTGCTATGATTAACCCTATCAAAACCAACGCTTGCGAATATCATTAGAACTGTCGCCAGAAAGTCTTCAACTCGTTTAAAATTTTGCTGGCTGAAAGTTATGTGCTGTATATGTCAATCAAACGAACTTGATCGTGAAATTAAGAACAAAAGTGGGGGGTCAAGCAGGGGGTCAGCCAAAAATCTGTGGGAGCCATTGCCCACCCAGCCCCCCCTTAGAACCGCCACTGGCTGTTGGGCTTTTTCAGGGGTGTGGTGGGATAGGAACGCGTGAGAACGGCGTTCACACACCTTTTTGCACAGATTACAATAAAGCATGGCTGCGATGTCACAGATGTGCTAGCGACACGCGGATTCACACTGCTTGTCAAAAGTCTGCAGTGAAAGAGGAAGATCCAGTGCGGAAATTCTTGTAGGCGAATGCTCACTTTATTCGAAGTATTTTGGTGCAGTCTTCCTTTTTAGTTGGGGTAGGAAGGCGTTCCCACACCTATTTTTTAGCACTACACCCCTGGGCTTTTTCCAGTTACATGCGCAAAGTGTTATTACTTGCCTTCGACCGTTACCAACAGAACCGTCATCGGAATGTCTTAAATAGGAGGCTTTACGTTTGTGCACGGAGACTTGACATTCTAAAATTTGATAAAAAATTCATTGATTTATAGTGTTTTATAGTTCAATTTGGGGGGCTTGGAAATTTGTTTGGTGGGGCCGAGCCCATCAAAGTCCACTGTAGTGCCGGAACTGGTTATCAACAGACATCTATTTCAAAAACTGTATTACCAAACCATGCCAAATTCATCAAAATGAGAGTAACACCTTCTCTAAGCTTTTCTTGTTACTTCAAATGTTAGTATACCTTTGAACAAAGTGGACTTCTACGAAACTCGACTGCCTGCCGGTTGGCTCTGATTCACTCTACTTGCAGTTCAAACTTACAATCTGAGCTTCAAGCAGGCCCGTAACCAGCTTGGGACACCAGGTGGGGCAAAGGGTTTTCTAAGGGGGCCCAAATTTTTTTAACTATGTCAATACTTTCAAACTATATCCAACACATTTTTTAAGGGGGATAAAAACATTTTAGGGGGGTTAACCTTCCACGCGCCTCCCTGGCTGCTGTCCTGGCTCTACGCTAGACACGCAAACGCATCACCTGCACTACCCGCTTCAAGAACGTCTTTTTCCGACACCATTACGTCATGCGGAAAAACAGCACTTGCATCGAAACTAACCAATTTAACTTTTGCAGAGTTCTTCACTTCAACCGCCAAAATTTAATGTTGATAACCCCACCTAATAACCAGGCTACAGGTTATGGTACTTATTGCAAATATCTCTCTGAGCATTAAACAATAGTATGAGATGTGCCAAGAAATGTTTTTCTAATTTTGGTGACGTCAAGCAGCGGTAATCCAATGCCTGAACTATGTTTCTTGCCGGGGCGGTTGAGGTGAACTCTTCCCAAAGAGCGCTTCGACGATTCACACAGTGGCCATGAATCGAACACCCATTCCTCCGATTGAGAGGCGGACAAGCCATCGCCGCTCCAACAAATCGTTCGTCGCTAATGCCTAGGTGTCACGAAATGTTATGATGTGCCGTTGGGGCGTTGATATGGAACCAACGATAGGAGAAAAAGGATTAAGCTATCCTTGACTATTTGCGTGATTTCATGCAAGGTCTTGTTCATCAGATTTTCAGAGGAGGGGCAATATAAACCTCGAAATATCAGTACCGGATCAGTAATGTTTGCTTATCTGCGGTCGAATATCATCGTTTTCCATTGTTCTATGGACTGTTGATTGGGATGGGGGAAACGACTTTGTCTGGAGAGGAAGGTACAAGGATTGGGGCGCATTTGCTCCCGAAGTAAGTATGTTAAAAAAACAGATTTTGAAGACAAACACCGGGATACTTTAGTACATTGGATTTGACCCAGATTTTTGAGTAAACATTTCATCAATTTGATCAATCCACAGCCAGATGTGTTTTTTAGGCTAGCCTACCAGTCTAGGCCTTCTAAACACAAAAACTGAAAAGAGTTAGACCATTTAAAACTTTATTTAAAATTAATAAAGAAGAGTTAGAAATCTTAAACTCCTTTCAAAATTTAATTTTTATCAGCAAAGTGCCGGTCCCCAGAAGATGCCGCCCAGAGCCCCCTGCCCCCTTGCTACGCCACTGGCTATAGGTTGATGGTAAACAGCATGAAGACAGGTTGTGCACAGCAAAGTATTGTCGCAACACCTTTACCTAATCATATGAAGTAAACTAATGTAGACACGTTTTTCCAAGTAAAACTCACGAGAAGCTGTTCTAGATGCTTTAACTAACTTATAGAACTTCAACAAGCAATCTCTGTTTGCGAGCAATCTATTTGGTAACAACCATGGGCGTCCGCAGAAATTTTTCCAGGGGGGGGGCAACGTTGACACTTCACTTACCCTTTTTCAGGTTGCGAATGATGCAACGCAAATGGACCTTCACAAAATGCTTTCTACCCTTTCTACACCACAAAGTTTCCCTGTGAATGCACGCGTCCATTCGCATTTTTGGAAATTGTTTTGAGATGGAGTTGTGTTCGAGTTTGCGAAAAGGTTGTACTTCTTGTCATCCTTTACAGCAGGGGTTCTCAACCTGGGTTTCGCGAACCCCCAGGGGTCTACAGGAAAATTTCCAGGGGCACCTGGATGGCAGTTTCGTTTTCATGTATTGCTAGTTTTTAATATCCTATAATAGTGGAAAATGCGTGCTGTTTGAGAAACACTAATGTTCAGTATAAAGTGTTTGAAATAAATACTTTTGTTAATATCCTTTGTAATACCATTTAAAATTGTTAGTTACTAACTGTTAGTCAATACATTACCACTTAATTTAGTGTCAGCTTACTGGGGGTTCTGGTTGATTGTTTTATTACTCCGGGGTACTTAATTGGAAAACGGTTGAGAACCCCTGCTTTACAGCTTTTGCTGAATTGGGGTATTATCCAGTATCATNTGTATTGTGAACTGCAGACAACTGAATGTGAATTGAACTTGAACTATCCACAACTACGTTTTCGGTGGTCACATTAGTCTGTGCAGGTTGAACCTCACTTCTCAAAACTTAGTCTGAAATGTTTTCTACACTTTGGCTATCAGAAATGCTTTTTCTTGTCATAAACCACTTAATATCCATTTTTCGAGCACTTTCTAAAAATAAATCATAATTTCAGAATAACCAACGGCCAGGACATCAGCAGCGGTGAAAAAACACGAAAGCTAGACACTCCCGCAAAACTTTTTCCAGCAATGGGAAGCAAATCTGTAAGTTGACAACGACTATCTAACAACTTGCTAAAGTTAGAACACCACGCAGGCTTAAAAATTGCACAGATGAATTATGAAAACTCTCCAGAGCAAATACAGCTTTGCACATGCTCTCTCAGAAGTCGAAACTAAACCTTATGTATATTTCCAGAAGTCTGTATACATTAACAAGCAACGCATGCCGTAAAAACTGCATAAGCGTGGTTTGATTATTAAGCCAATGTAGTCCAACTACCAACTACAGGCACTCGGACTGCATGTGGCTCGCCACAGCGTTTTCAGTGGCACGCGGAAGCATTCAGAAAAAATCCACAAATTTGATATTTTTTGAAAAGCTTGTGAGGTTACATTTGTTTGCTTAAGTTGGATAAAGTGTATTTGCGCAAGAAGTCAAGAACAATGAATAATACCTTTTTTGTGTACCATTATTGTTTTTTGTTTTATTTATTTATTTTACGATACCCTTTCCTGGGGCACCTGACTGTATAACTCCTTTGTGTTTTTCGGTGTCCCAGCCTTCGTTGTCTTGGAGAGTACATCTGGGCAATGAACTCGATACCGCCAAATAAGTCTGTCGATCTATCCGCTAGACGCGGCCTTTTCAAAGTGGCCCTTGAGCCAAATTAATGGCCCATCCCTGCAATAGGTAATTTTAGTTACTGTAGAACAAGCATAACATCTTTAAAATAAAAATGTAGGTTATATACTATCGGTATAGAGACGGTAAAGAGCTTCTGGAAATTAGTCAGCAGAGATAGATTTCCCAAACTGAAAGATATCGCGCTAAAAATGCCCTCGAAGTGTGGAAACACATACATGTGTGACTGTGAGAGATGAGAGTACGTACATTTTTCACGATGAAGCAAGTCAAATCTACAGTTAAAACAGAAACTGAATGGCAGACGAAATACTGGACGATAGTCTCTGACTTGCCGCCACTAATTAGGAATAAGATTGCCAGATGGCCGGTATTTCACCGGCCCGACCGGTGTTTTACTGCAAATTTAGCAGAAGTCGGTAAAGGCTGGTATTTTAAAAATCAGTGGCCGAAGCCGGTATTTTGAAAATACATGCAATATCTTGCCGTAACTGCAAAAGAATTAACGCAGAACTTTTCAAATGATGACTCTAGTAGTGAATCTTGTCAGGACAGTTCCTTCAGAGAAATTAATTAAGGCTGGCTGAAAACGGTGTTTAAGACCAAAACAAGGGCAAATTATTACTTGTGGCTTAGCAATAGTCATTCTCTCTCCGTTTTCCCTGTTCCTTTGTTTGATCATATAAACCAGGGTTCTCCAAACTTTTTTGTCCGAGAGCCACATAAGGTCATACAGAACATGACGAGGGCCGGACGTCTTGCGCAATGTGATTGTTGCGGAATATGTTATATTCTTCCAAACCAACAAATTTTTCGTAAGTATACTTTATAATATTTTTTCATCATTGACAAAATGGTTTCGCGGGCCGTAGTTTGGAGATCCCTGATATAAACCATCCTCCGTCGCCCATACGTGACCTATATTAACATTTCTTTTGGCAGTTAATCGTGAAACCGGCGCAGATGGGGTTGTTGTCTGAACTATTCTACGCAGCGGCATAGCGAGGCGAAGCGCCGCCCGGGGCCGACCACAAAAGTTCCGCCCTTTCCACCCCTAAAATTTTCTCACAACAATTTAAAGTGGAAGAAGATCATGTTCTGTGCTTGTTAAAGATACAAGGAATGATAAAGCACTTTGAGCATCAGTAATCAAACACTCACAAACTAAAATAGGCCTTGTTGACTCGCTATTATGGGTCTTGCTGTAAAATGCGATTTAGGGAAATTTAAGCCGCCAGAAGTAATTGGCTTAACTTTGTCACATGAACTTTTTGCAGTTTCCAATATTATAAACACTGGGTGATAGTTGGAGATGAAAATGTGTGGAACAACTTTCGTTGATTGAGTGTTTTCTTAAACTTCTTTTGATGTAAAGCAGTTTTCATCGTTAATGTGATCAAATGTACAAAGATTAATCTCTCGGAGAAACTGCTTAGCTCAGTTATTGTTGCCATCGCCAATGCCAAAGGCTGTGTTCATGGGTATCGGATAAAATGTATCCAGGAAGGAGCACTTAGAGATTTTTCCAAAGTTTTTTCAGGGGGGGGGCTAAAGTGATGAAATTCGATTTTTCCCATTCGAAACTAAGAAAACAACCTTTTTTGCTGAAATGTTCAAAACCAGGGGGACCAAGGCTATATCCCGTCCCCCTTCCGATGTCCATGGCTGTGTTTGGATACGCAGTGTTCTAACAACAACAATTTAGCGTACGCCTTATTTCTCTAAGTTTTCGATGATAATAAGATTTTTGTTGTTTGCAGTGCTAATAGGGAGTGTTAATCTCTTAAATAATATTAGCAATCAGTTTATTTTCACAAACACGCTAGCTGCGTTGTACAGACAATTATTTCGTCAGCGGACTATAATTAGCTCAAAGGCCAGCGAATCGAATCAACCGGGAGGTCATCTCCCAGCCAGTCGTAGTGGTCTAGATTGCAGAAAGTACTGAGAAATTTTTTGAAGAGTTGTGATTGAAAATGTTTGTTGCAGACTGAAGTGAATTTTGCACGCAAGAACTTATTAGTTGTGTTACGGTGTTCATGCAAGCAATACTACCTTAGAAAAGCAAATAACATAAAACTGTACGGAAACATGTTCACTTCAGCTGAAAAAGGATTTTTTCAAAGTGCATTATTTTTTGAGAGTTTAAGAAAACACCTTCTGTGGTGAATGTATGATTACATTGTCACGTAGTGGCGCCCGCTATTGCAATCTTTTGGTTGTTCCTCTGTGTTCGCCCCGCGGCTGTTGTGCTGTGCTTGCGATTTCTTATTGCAATACTGCAAAGCGTTCTTTCAGTGCAGCATGCCCGTCCTGGGAAGCATTCGATAAGTTAACCAGCCCGTGGTCTAGTGGTAAGTGCGTCCGCTTCGGTGCTAGTAGGTCTCGGCCGGGTCTTACCAAGACCTTGGAAATTGGTACTGTAGCTTTCTCACCAGGCGCACAGTGTACGGAAGAACTGCAGGGAACACAACCAGAACATAGAAACCAAACCGAGTGAAAATTGAACTCAGAAGTTGTACAAACTCAGTCCTGGCGCTACAAGACCATTGTAGTTATAAAGCGCCAACAACAAACCACCATATCAAACAAACAAACAAATCGATAAGTCCGCTGTTGTGTTTGTTTCACGTAAGAGTTTATTTGCTCTACTGTTCATTGTATCTTTTTGTGCAGGGCGCTTCATGATTGAGCGGTGTCTTTAGTGAATTAAAGCTTGGTTTTCCGTAAATAGTGTTTAGTGGGATTCGCAGGCAAGAGCATGACACCACATAAAACACTGAAGTTAGCGTATTTTATTTAAAGTAGGTTATTTTGCTAATGTTTTGCATAGGACTACAGACTGCTCACAAAGCATACGTTTATCCACAGTTTGAGAATTTTTCAAACCAAGTGTTTTGGGAGCTTTACGAAATTGAAAAAAATACACGAAAAATAAATGCATTGTCAAAAAAGCGTTCTTTTTACAATGTTATTTGAGAATCCCGTGCCGTTTAATATGCACTTACGAATTACAACACAGCCTACTGTTAAGAAAATGGCCGGTATTTTAGCTAAACACATCTGGCAACCCTAGTTAGGAACGATAGTGTCAGAGAAGCGTCGACTACAGGCATAGAGATTTGTAATGAATTGCTTTTTGCTGATAGAGATTTGTAATGAATTGCTTTTTGCTATTGTGTAATAATTTGAATGATGCACTCACCAACTTCCCTTATCAGTTTTAAATGTTGTGGATCTGTTGTTTTAAACATCATTTTATTGAAAGTGGCCCGCAAGTTGTCACGTTTTTGTAAAATTGCCCGTACGTAAAAAGTAGTTGGCCCACGCTGGATTAAGCTATTCACTCAGGCACATTGGTCACACTCAGCCTCACACTAGGAATGGATATTTCAAACTTGTGGTTGCATTTCTATACATTCACTCTGGCTTCTTTTCACACTGTATAAAACTACGTGGCTTACCGCTATCAGCAGTCACTGCCTCGCTGCACTATCTGCCAAGAATCCAAAATACCTAAGTTCAATAGCAAGCAGCAACATGCGGCGAAACGCGTACTATCGTAACTTGAAGTGAAGCATGTTATTGTTACGCAAGAAAGACCAACACCAGAAGAATCCGCTCCCAAGTTTGGCCCCGCAAACGAGCGGACACAAGTGAACTGCAAGCTCACTATGACACCAGGACCGTGAACTGGCTCTTGTGCAGTGTGAGTGTCTTACCGGCAAATAAACTGTCATTGCAAGAATTAAATCAATTAATCGAAATTGAGCTGCTGATTTCATGTTTGCTAGAAAAGTTTGGTTCTTAGGCCCAATTTTCAGGGGGGAAAATGCCCGTTTTGACCCCCCTGCGGACGTCCATGGTAACAAACAAACGTAGCATCCAATGCTGACCATTTTGCTTTTCATCAGAAGTTCTGCAGTGTCTAGCGGTCTTGCGTTTTTGCGAGTTTTTGTCAGTGGAAGATTGAACATCAAGTAAGTTGATCTGAAGATTTTCTTTACATGCACATTGGAGATGGTGGTGGGGCCTCTTTGAAAGTATAGTACTTACACATTACAGTTGCTGTTAGGGGTCCATTTGATAGCAAGGTACTTACACATTATAGTTTCTGTTGGTGGCCCCTTTGTAAGCAAAGTACCTGCACATTGCAGTTTCTGTAGGGGGAACTTTGAACTTACGATCTGCTTTGTAACACATTATATGAGTGGATAATAAGTTTTTCACCAAAAATAAGGAAAATTTATTCGTGTAACACTTCAAGGGGGCCCCCAAAAAGGGGGGGCGACGCAAGTGCCTCGCTCGTCTCCCCTTAAACAAACCACTGGGTATACCCTCAATACAACATAAAAGTGTTTTCTCGATCATTAGCGTGTCTCATTAAATAGCACAAACTGCAAACAACAGTTGTGAATTGCATTTACCAGGTGATATTATCATAAACCTACTTAATGCAGCAAAGGGTAACAGAGTACAATAGTACATAAATACTCCATGCAGCCTTAAGGCAAGATGCCTTTAGTATTCTTACTGCTACCCAGGCCGGTAACCGGCTTGGGACACCAGGTGGGGCGAAAAGTTTTCTAAGAGGGGCCCAAATTTTGTAAACTATGCCCAACACATTTTTCCAGGGAGGGCGAAAAATGCAGGGGGATTTCCCCCTGGTTACGGGCCTGCTGCTACCCTTTAGGGACCGCAAAGCCTTGGACGTTGTCCACTCATATCTTGCCGACTGATAGAGCTAGTAGATGTTCAAACCCTAATGAAGCAGAAAGTCTACTAGCTTCAATTTTTAAAAATTCGGGAACTTTTGGGTTTGAACTTTTTTGGTGTGCGTCACGGCTTAGGGAGGTTAAGGGGTTTTTGAATAACGTAATAAGGCCTGAGGAAAAAGTTCAAGTGGCAATTTAACTGCGTTTTACTTCAATAATAAACTAGGCGAAAATCCGCATCTTTAGAGACCATTTTTGGACACCAAGCGTTAGTGGTTGGCAAATTACGGCCAAAAATTGATAATTAATTAATAAACATTTGGAATTTCGATTCATAAAGTTATTAGCATTTACAAAAAGTAAAAGATCCTGCAACTAAAATATATTTGCAGTCTTGAAGTGGAAAATTCATGTACAAATACAATAAACGTCACCCACCGGCTACATTTAACAAATTATTTCAAGCTCAGTCAATGATGTCCATCCGTATAACACGAGACAAATTAAAGCATGGACATTTGCAATGCGACAGCTCGTTCAAACTTAGGTACGAAAATGCTGAATATATGTTCAGAAATTCCTTTAGAAATAAAAAATAAACTGCATTTGACACTTCTTACAGCCCAGTATAGAAAATGTGCTACTCGGGTACTACAAAGATTATTGGTTTTCTACCTTTTTTGTTGGTGTGCATTAACCAAGTGCATGAGGTATTGCTGTCACATCTTTCTCAGCTTGCTTTTTGTTGCTTTCACTAAAATTGATCGCATTAGACTTTCGTATAATGTAGTGAGATGCCTTTAGTCTCCAATGGCATTGCGAATCATATATCTACCGAGAAGTAAACGAATTTCCGCTCCCATGTAGGCACCATTATATCGACTGAAAATGCATTTGTCGAACGAACAATTGCACGGCTCTTTCTCAACCGGCTTAAATTTTGTGGCATACGTTGCATCGCTGCATTATTTCATAGCAACAGTGACTCGTTTCCATCTTTAGTATCACGAATATTTACAATATATGTGAAAACTGCAAAAAAGTATGTTGCAAACTTAACTTAAACCCACTTCTTCTGGCGGTTTAAAATTGCCTGCATCGCTATTTGCATCCATTAATCGTATAAACAAATGCATTGCACGTATGAAACCTTATACTCAGAGCAACAGACTTTTACTTACTTCTATATATATGTCCATACATAGCAACTGTTTCCCTTTACTTACACTATAAGTAACTTCGCTCTCTCGAGGTCTTCCCAAATGATCCCTGGCTCTTCGCAACCTACCACTCCACCATATATTTTATGAATTGGTCTAATTGGAATATATTACAGTACTACGCAGTGATGCAAATCACCATCTAAGCATGTTCTCTTTGCTATAGTGCCACATATCTATATGCTTGTGTTCCTTCAAAGTTAACCGTTTTAGCGGTATCTCCGCGTATGCCTTATTATTACCGCCACTTACCTATGCTCGTCTTCTTTAATGTATCTGTGTGTCCTTTGCTAGTGCCATGTGTGCTTAACCCTACTCTGTTACGCGCGGGTGTGGGGACGTTATACAATGCAATACGATAGAAAATATGAACATTGGTGGTAAATTTTTTCCATGCTTTTTTTTCAAATTTTTTAATAGGAAATCGATTTCCTGTAACACTTAGCATCCTTAGTCCTATAATCTTCTTCAAATGGAATACTATTCATTCTATTTGAACTATTTGAATGAGATTGTATTGTAGGCCTGGGGACGCGTAATGTTACGTGAAACGGATTTCCTATTTTTTAAAATTTACTGATGGATTCAAACCCTTCAATTTTGTGGATACCTGTTACTTGAATACAGACAAGGGTGTAGTGCTAAAAAAGAGGTGTGGGAACGCCGTTCCCTTCCCACACCAAATAAAGAGGAAGACAGCACAAAATAGTTCGAACAAAGTGAGCATTCGCCTGTGACAAGAATTTCCACACTGAACCTACCTGTTTCACTGTACTGCTAAGGTGCTGTACACGAGATAACTTGTCATTTGTTGATTTGTGCTGCTCCAGGCGCTACACGCAGAAAACGAAATGAAAAAATCTGAGTCTTGAATAACGTTACTAGTGAAAAAAGGTGTGGGAACGCCGTTCCCACCCCACCACACCCCTGAATACAGATATGTGCAAATTTGAATCATCGCAAAAAGAAGAAAGCAGAACACAGTCGGTTGATTCCTCGAAAGCTTACAGCAAACTTAGAGCTTTTAATTTTTTTGAAGCAAGAGCTAAAAGAAATAAAAAAACAAAGGACGGATTACTGTGGTCGTGTTCATTTAAAATGTTAATACATTTCAGAGTATCAAACTTTGCTTGTCTGACTTGCAACCGTACGTCAACCCAGCATTGGTGCCATTTCCTCTATTTGTATCGTTGCATGTGAGGAATTCTGTTGCTGCCTCCAAGTTTCACGGTACAGTGACGACTTGAATTATTTCTAATGTTTATTTTAATATTAGAGGGGTGCATTTTGACTGCGCTTTACACTGTCGTGGGTTTCTGGAGAAACATATGGGGCTTGTGGCTGAAAAGGGAACAAAAACATCGTCCCACAAAGAAACGTTGCAACACAAAACCTAGTGATTGCCAGGCCCGTGACTAGGGGGCGAAGCCTCTCCTGAAAAATTTTTCCCCTCCGCTGGAAAAATGTGTTGGACATAGTTAAAAATTTGGGCCCCTCTCAGAAAACTCTTCGCCACCCCTGGTGTCCCAAGCTGGTTACGGGCTTGGTGATTGCCGCATGACTGCGCTTGCAGTGGACTCAATGCAAGGCCTCTCCTACGCAAATTTACCCACAACAATGCCTTCCCGTGGCACCCCCTAATATTGCAAAAGTTGCTGTGTGAATGGCGCGACCGGTCTGACCAATTTTATAATTGGGACAGCTACTGCCATTCCATGGGCAAAATTAAACAAACCCATCGCTCATCGGTCGTGACCAAGGACCGCGATCGGGTTTTAAGCAGTGGAGAACGTTCGAAAAATTCGCGACAGTCTCCTTCAGCAGCTATCTACACGTGGATGCCCACATTGCACCCGCCACGCATCGTGGGAGGCGAAAGCGGCAGCACAGAGTGCTTCTGCTCTGGAACACTTGAAAGACTCGCGCAAACGGCAATCTGGCCATAAGCTAGAAATTGGATAATCTCATCACTCACGAAAAAAGAGCACGAATTGGTGGAGGAAGCCTTACGATATTCCCTGAATGTTGTTGGAATCTCTTCTACTAAGCGTCGTAGTTCTAACCAGGGCTGTGGTTAGAACCTCATCTGCCATAACCTGGGCTTATCTGCCATAGATTTCCATTGTGGAGATGAATATCGGCTCATCAGTCTTGCCTACGTGCTGATCGTTTTTTCAAATCCCTTTGGCTTTCATCTCGTTACAAGCTGTGCATTACCGAAACATGTCTATCTATTCATAATGGAACATGTCCGAAACATGTCCATCTATTCAAACTGTAAAGTCAGTTGGTCCACCACAACATTGTTAAAATCTGCAAAGCATTGAAATTGTTTGTGCAGAGTGCACGTAGCCGGCAGCCAGGTTATTTAATATCCTTTCTGATGAAAGAAAATCAATTACGCATACCGTTGCACCAATTCTTACGGAGCTCGTAAATCAACGGGGAAGCAGTGCCTGGGACGTTCTTAATTCCTATACGCAAATGTACTGTGGTTGGTTTGGTTTTTAAGGTTTCGCAATTCATCGCTTGTCCCACATTAGCCCGGAAAAGTTCCACTTTTGGTTAGAGTCAGTGGTTCATTGAGTTGTGAAGTCATGTTATTGACGAAATCAGTGTGAAACTAAGGTTTTGATTGGTCTATTTCGGGACCTGTAGTGGTGCCCAAATACGTAGTTACGGGAGCTCGATAAGCGCAGTGATGCTGTTTTTTTCGCTAAAGTATTTACTTTTGCTTAAAAGTTTTTTTAAAGCATGTTTGAGTTTGTAAAGGTCTATCACGTGTTTCAATAGTTCGTCCATTGTTATTTTTAAGACACAATAACTTCAACATCCTAAGGCGCGACATCATTGTTTTCAGTGTTTGAGCTGTTTTCGGTAAACGTTAGACGTTTGTAGTCATAACTGTGATTTTGAATCTAGCATGATAGTTTGTTGACCTTGGGCCGCGTTTCCATTCAGTGAGCTGTTTATGCTTATATTAAATATGCTGGTCTAACAAAAACATGAAACCTGCTACTAGGCTTCATGAAAAGTTCACTGTTCTTCCCGACAAAAGCCTTGTATCACGCAACGTTTAAGCAATGAAAACATTCTTTACGACGTATCAAGAATCACTGCAATTAAAAATGAAACACAAATATTTGAAAATGTTTTTTAGATTTACAATAAAAGTGCAAAGAACTGAATTAAATATGAAAGCAATCAAATAAATAAAAACAAAATCAATAACAAAAATGTAGCAAAAAACACTTTATTGGATGAGTAGACCTGCACCACTCAAAGTATTCGTGCATTTTTCCGACGTTTCAATATCAAGAAGATTATTTAATCATGCATTCTCACTCGCTGCGAGAAGCTTGAATTACACAATTTTGCAAAACGAGTTTTTCTGCTTCCAATAACAGTCCGATTGTTTCAGCTTACATGGAGATATCGCCGTACGAAATAAGCATACCCTCAAACGGTTTGTCAATGCCGTCACAGACGAGCGGATCGGTTTGGAGTAGCGGATTTCTTGCTCGGAAATGCCTGGAACTTCCCTTGCACTTTATTCAAGGAATGTGCGGATGTGCTTTTTCAATTCTGCTTAAAACGTTCTTGGAAAAAGGAGTCGAAGTTAGCGAAGACTTACTGGCTTATATCGGTAAAAGCCGCTGTAGTTAGTTGAACATAAACTATTTCCAACAAAACTATGTTTCAGTAGCACTTGCTTCTGCTTTTTATTTTGTGTTGTCTCCTAAACATAGTGAAATATTTCTTATGAGCATATCACGGATCTATTTTGTAAAATGGCCTAAAACTTGTAAAACGGCCTTTGCTGTAACATAAGAGTTAGATTAAAGCGTGCAGTTATTTTCATTAATTTCTGCATGCATTCGTATTCAATTGTCACCCAGTCTAGTTTCTAATAACGGCTTCAACAGTGCAGATTTAACCGGCTGATCATCGCTGAAAGACTGCCTGACTGGCAGGAGAACCCTCCAGAGTTGTCAAAGATAGTTTCGAATAATGACTGGGATATTTTGGTAGATGCTAAGCACTACCCTTAATCTATCCGAGGACTACAGTTTTCACACCACCAGGCAGTTACGCGATATGAATTTTGGGGTAAAAATATAGTAAATTGCATTTTCTGCGCAAATATTTTTGTTTCCGAATGATTCCGAAACGGCTTGTGCAGCCAAAAGGTAAAACTGTGTGGAACTGTACAGGATCTGTACCTTGTAGAACTTGATGCAGTGTGCATTTCCTTAGTACAAGTTGCCCCGAAGTTGCAAAGAATTACCACAGACATGGTCGCCATCCAAAGTATGTAAAGAAACATAAAGTCAAAAATCATGGAAAAAATAAAACATTTGCGACGAATGAATTCAACAAGTCATTCAGTTTAAACGTACAAAAGACTTTCTTACACTTGTATTATACTCCCGTTCAGAGTATCATGAGTTGTCTACAGGCGCCCAACCCCTTACACAACGCCGTGGGCCATAAAGCTATACTTTGGCGATGACTGCTGCAGTGGCGCCAAGTCACTGGCAGCACCGCACATGAAGCTTTCCTTACTCCCATTAATTGGCGCCAATCACGTGACTGGAAAGGCCGCAGTACCACAGTATTTTCAAATCTTCTGCTTGTCCCAACTAGTAAATCAACCATGTCTACCACCATTGATATGCTCGTGCTACATCACATGCCACTCTACCGGCGCAGTTCAAAGATAGACTGCGCAAAGCGCGGACCAATGCAAAATCGCATCTTGCACGCCTATATTCACTGATATTACCTACAGGCTTACCTTAACCTACTGTTGAATTAGCCAAAATGGCTGCCTGAAGCTGGTGTGTAAAATGACCCTTGCATCAGTACTGAATTTTACAAAATGACTACCGGTATATTTTACCGAGATGAAGTGGTCTGATAAAGCGCGGCCGCTTGCTACGACTCCAGTGCGCACATGCAGCAGCAGTTATTCAGGCCAAGTTAATTCTCAGCTCTCGTAGCGCGAAGTTAATGTGAAAAGGCATGTGTCAGGAGAAAATCAAGTTTCGTACGTACAAAATAAGGAAAGATGAAACTTTCCAAAAATAAAGAAGTTGCCTATTTTGTTACTAAAGAAAATACATTGTGATTTTCCAGGCTGGGAAGGAAATGCTCGGTATGCTACCCAGCGGATGCTCATCCGTCACTGTAAAATTTCATGCGGAAAGTGACTTTAACATTTACGGGTCAAGCATCACATTTGTGGCCTACATCTATTTATGTCACAAATCCCATGAAAATACTTTTTTTGAATTTATTCGCAAATCTTTAAATTGTACGCTGGTTGTCACATGCGACAATAGCGTTTGCAATTGGCGTTAGGGTTTGTTGAGATCATAAATAGATGTAGGCTGCAAGTATTTGCGTTAGCTTTGCAAGTAACCAAAGTTGGATAATGTGGAAGTTGTCCTGAGGGGGCTCGGGAGCAATGGCGAAAACAGTTTTTGCTTAGGTTAAGTTTCGGCATAAGTTCTGTAGAACCGCTCTCGTAAACGCAAGAATGAATTTCATGTAAGAAAGGCGTTGATCTTTTTCATTTTGATTTACAGTAACGCAAGCATGAATGTTAGTATGTTGCGAACGTGCGGATTGCTTCATCGGTAAGACAGACATGTGCATGAAAACCATTCGCGTCGGAAGGATTTTTACCAGGGAATGGCCAATAGTGGGTTTTCCAAGGATACCCAAAAATGTTTTTGCAGGAGGGCCAAAAGTGCCAAAAGTTTATTTTAACCACTCGAAACTAAGAAAACAACCTTTTTCCTACAAATTTGATGGGAAAATGTCAAATTAAAAAACAGGGTGTCCTTGGCCCCACTACCATCTTCCGACGCTCGTGGTGAAAACACAGTTGTTATGGCTAAGGGCTACATTTACTGTGTTTGATTTTGTGCAATGATGTGTTTTGCTCATTGCACTTTTTGTTGTGTGCAGACTCCGTGCGACTGAAGCGAAAGAGACAAGAAAACGAAGAAAATCCGGATGTTGATATAGAGGTGTTGCTTAAAAGCCATATAACTACTTTATCATTGTCTTTAGTGCCTATACAGCGAAGGCATTTATTTTTGCACGCCAATACGCCATTTTTCCTCTCTTTGGAAAGAGAAACAAGTATTAGCCATTTTTTGTGGGTGCAACGTTACTGCAGAACCATGCTATTTTGAAAGCAACACGACTTGCTACAAAATCTGAAGTGAAAATACATCCTAATTCTATCTTGTTTAAGATTGCTGCTCATCTGAAGCATAAGCTGTGTCCACCTCTCTGAAGAAAGAAAAAAGTCTGCTTCTTAAGAACACGTATTTTTCCAGCAAGCATTGGAACAATATGTGATCGCGTATCCAAACAACTGACAACATGGGTGACATGGGCGTCGGAAAGATTTTTTGCAGGGGGGGGGCACTAGGGGATTTTTACAAGATTTTTCCAAGGGGGGCCGAAAGTGGTGAAATTTGTTGCTTCCCACTCGAAACTAAGAAAACAACCTTTTTTTGCTAAATATTTAAAAATTCAGGGGATACTGTCCCCCACCTTCCCACGCCCATGATGGGTGACATTGGCCGCATTTAATTATGTGGAAATCAAGAAGGCTATCGGTCTGTTAACCACGAAGGTCTTTTCAATAAAATCTACATGCGATGCCACTTTACGGACATAAAGAAACAAATGGCCAGATGAGTCGAACATTCTTCGTGGCAATCACTGGGATCCCTTGTTTACTTCCTCACAAGACCTGAACAATCTTCCAACGTCTTGCGCTGCTACCGAGGATTTTCCATGTGACAAATCACCAGCTGCTCAAGTGTGCTGATTCTCTTGTTCTTGTGCCGTATAACATTTTTGCAAGTGATGGATTGAGGGTCGATTTCCGAAAAAAATTAGGGACGTCAAAGATAACGACCACACTATAAAAGAACAAAGCTGAAAAAAGAGCTTGCAACAACTATAGGGAAATCTCGTTTTTGATTGTTGTTGTACTGAGAACTTGTGAAGGTATTTCTTAGGGTCGTACTATCCCACCTCCAAACTGTTGCGGGAAGGTACCCTGCATTTTCATGTGGCTTTTGCCGTAACAGTTCTATTACAGACATGACCTCACTGTGGCGAGTCCAGAATAAGTGCCGGAAGCTAGGTGCACATCACCTTCTTGTTGACTTGACCAAAGCATAGGTGTAGGAGCAGACAAATTTTCGGGGATGCGAAATATTTTTGCCCGAATTTTTCCAAATTTACCCGAAAAGGTTTTGTACGACTTTGCCTACAAATTTTCTCCCACAAAGATCATGAAGACCTTTTTGGTATGAACTCCAATTAAAGGTCTTCATGTGTTTTTCAGCAAACGTTGAGCGCCATTGTTTAAAATCAAACAACGTTGGGGGCCATTTTTGCCCGGATTTTCAGGGATCTTGCCCAAATTTTCGACAAATAAAAATTTTGGGGGTGCGCTTGCATCCCCGCCTCCTACACCACTGGACCAAAGGATTTGACATGGTCAGCAGAGAAGCGCTGTACATCTTTATACAAATATTGGCTGTCCGCCTATGCTTATCAGTCTCACCAGATCGTTGCTTGACGACATGGAAGAACGCATCTCATTTGAAGATGTTCTGTCAGTTCCATTTGAGCTGAAAAATAGCGTAAACTGTATTGTAGATCCAGCCTTGTTTAGAATCAGTTTTCCACCACACCTTCCATGACAATAATGACATCACTGATTAAGTTATTCTGCGCAGCCGCACATATGGCAGATTGTTCAGCCTTGCAAGATTACTTGCCGACAAAAAAACTTAGGAGCCCGAAAAAACATAACTAAAAACAAAATATTTTTACGTGCACTATAGCTTACAGATTCTACTGCTTTTGTTTCACACAGATAAGCAGGCCTTCAATCACTTTGCTGCTGAGGCCTCTTTCTCTATGGTCATCGGTAGAACCATTTTTATGACCTAAAAAACTTGCTAATATGACTTTATTTTTCAGAAAATATGACTTTGCATGACCAAACAAAAATATTTATTCTTTCAATACCTTTCTGTTGCTTCCCTGTTGCTGCATGCTGTTCAACAAAAAAAGCGCTTCTCGTGCTCTAGCAATGCAACAGCACACTTGGCAATAGAGTTCCTCATCAGGTGAAGCTGTAAACTCCTCAAAATATTTTCTAATCACTTTGATCTTTGGACACTTTTACGTTTGGCATTGAGACTTCTGTTTCTAACTTCGCAAAATGACAGTTTACACACTCCTTCGTTAGAAGAGAATCAGAAGTAGACACAGAAGTGGAACGAAATCTATGGTGTCACAAAACCGTATTGATGTCACATATTAGAATATCTACGTGCTCGTAAAAGAACGGCAGATTTGCTAATACGTTCACTGTGGAGTGCGTTTACCACACTGTTGATGAAACATGTTTTGATGAAACAAACATGTTGATAGCGCAAATTTACAATCGTATGCAGAATAATGTTCCAATCATTGAGTTTTCAGTTTGTGTTTTTTAAGTAAAAAGAAGATTGCTCGCAGGGTGCCCATTACCAAGTGGGTTCAGTTTGAGGGATGCAGCTAAGACCTAGCGATATAGTAGTTTCATCAGATATTTTGAGATTGTTTTCATGGTTTCCTTATTGAATTAGGTTGAAAATATGCAAACTATGACTTTATGACCTGACATGGAAAATATGACTTTTTATCAGGGCTGCGGAGCCGGAGCCGGAGCTCAAATTAAAAATCAGAAGGAACCGGAGCCGGAGCTCAGTTTAAAATTTAGTACCGGAGCCGGATCTATGGCCATTTCAGAGTAGCTCCGGCTCCGGGTCCCTTCCTAGATACTAATGGTTTTGCCAAATAGACTTACTTTACCTGAACCAGAGCTCTTTAGAGCACACTAAACGCTATTGTTACGAGTTACGACACCAGACTGCAACAATGGATCTGCAAGCCTTTGATGTTTATTTGGTTTAATCATCGCTAAGGCTGTGACATCGTAGCTGGCAGGCGTGGTGTTACTTGTTAAAAATTGGTTCTCACACACTGTTCTAAGAGCCGCATGCAGCTCCCAAGCATCCTTTCAGAGGTTCTGAGCAGTCTTTCAGTAACACCTCTAATATTTTGGGTAACAGACTTCGTTAGTGCAATAAAACAAAACTTGTCAATTGATTTGTGGTAAAAATTTTTAGTGCAACTCTCTAATCTAACAAAATCGTAGGCTGGATTTGGCTCCCTCTAGCGAAATGGTTGAGAACCAGTGTTGAAGAAAACGAACAACGTTAACTACCACAACAGCAACATTTTACTCTCTAATCAGAATTATCAAACCGGCGTCAAACGAAATTTATGATATAATTATAATTTGTCAGTTTTTTTGTATTGGTCTGGTCTAGTGTTATTTGTCAGTTTTTTTTGTATTGGTCTGGTCTAGTGTAAAGTATTGGTCTAGTATTAGACCTCAATTATATTTCATTTTCTAACCGTAATCGAAACCCTAACCCGACACACATACCTAAAGACTAAACCCTAAGCCAGGGTCTCAAATCCAAATTGCTCCGTGGGCCACATAAGACTTATAAGGTAACCCGCGGGCCGCATTATGACGTTGACACAGCAATAGCAGTACCTTAACTTGCTAGAAATAGCTATTATATCCATTTCCTGCAAAAGTTGTCATTAATTGCAGGCAAATCATTTCTAGCCGTCTCTCACGTTTGTCAGTTCTAGCCGTCTAAGGAATTTGTTCACTCGCTAGGCGAGCACACACCCGTGAATAAACTGAATAAGGTAAATGTTATTCATTTCATTCATTTTCATGCTCGCATTTCGTCCAGGGAGGGTCGCGGGGCAAACGGGCCCTAGGAGGACTTGGAATACCTCAGTCAACAGCAATTTCAGATAGTACTGCTGGCTCCACACCAAGACGAGACCAAGCGAGGTCGGGGATGCAATTACTCCACCTAGGCTTTGGACGACCTCTGGGCTGCTTTCCCGTGGATTTAGCCAGCAGGACTTGCCTCACCAGTCTTTCGTGGGCATTCTGGATACATGGCCGAACTAACGTAGTTCTGATCTCTGAATTCGGAGAAGTGGTT
>JGI24021J15306_10001123_pt1 | contig 24831 bp, 16 predicted proteins | sample Ectturendosymbi1_FD_15306 | JGI IMG/M metagenome (IMG submission 15306) | reverse complement strand
CTTTTGCAACATTTTCTGCAACTGAGTTCTCGCGGGCCGCAAGAAAAGATCTCGCGGGCCGCATGTGGCCCGCGGGCCGTATGTTGTGCAGGCCTGGTCTACAGTGTGCTTTAAAGACGAACCATTCTTATGAGTTTTTGCCAGTTAAAAAATTGATCGTTTCCATTTATTTATACACAAAACGGACGTTGTGGGCAATTTTCAATTTACAAGTAAGTATAATTCTGTAAGAGATCAAATGCTGATAAGGAAGAAAAGCAATATTTAATGACTACTACTGGTTGATATAAATCCTGCAACTGAATCTTACCTGTGGTACTGACCATCGATCGCCCATCTCCTTCACCGCTAATCCCCTGGTGTATCATCAATAATTCAGCAAAAACTCCCTTAGCTTTGTTAAAGCGAATGCCTGGTTTGAGATATTAATTGCTGTCACCGTGCATGTCTTCGTGAATATCACTTCCTTTATGACAATCTCCCCACAAGTAATTGCCGCAAGTGTTCACTCACTTCGCTATCATAGGGTTGATACTTTTTTATGTAGCTGCTCACGGCACTTCTTACTAGATAGAAGATACTACAACAGAATAGGAGTTTATGCCTTTGTGTAATAAATCGTATTTTCACCGTTGAAACATTGTTAGCGTTGCGTTATTAATAACAACATGGTGCATTGTCCCAATATTTTGCCCCGGGATCTTCAAATTTAAAATATCGACGAGTGTTGGAATCAGCGCAAATGTGTTGCTGAAAAGACCAGCGAAAAAATGTAGTGTTCGCAGTCTATCGATGCCTTTACAATCTTCCTTGGCCGCTCTCGGAAGTAAGAAGTGGAGTTGTGCGCATGTCAAGCTTGTCCGCATCAGGCCACCTGGTTACATACAGAGCAGTTGACCTATAGTGCATTTCCGCCAGCACGACTGGCTAACTGTAAAGCAATGCAAGGAAATCTGCACTGAATAGGATAAAATTAGGTTGAAGTTTCTCACGTTGCTGGTGACTTGCCATTCACAACACAACCGAGTCTCGGTGGCTTGAGCGCACAGCTTGATGGTATCTTACATAAACCTGTAAAGTGAAACAAATTGAGCTAATCACCGTGATGCGTTTCACAAACCGGGACTTAGAAGAAAATCCAGGTCTTGCATGTTTCAAAGTTGGTTTGCCAGCGTGAAAATAATGCCTCCTTTGTTCTTTCGAAAAATGTCAAGTTTTAAAATGAGGGGATTCGGCAAAAAAACGATAAGAAGTTGAAATAAAGGTTTCAGAAAGAAACGCAGCATCACATTGATGATGATAAAATTCTCTTTTTGATGAAGTTGAGGCATTGTTGCTACAATGAGTGGAAATTAATGTAGTCATAGTTGATTGAAGGCTAAAGACCAACTTTATTTTCAAACCACTCCGCCAAAAATGCGTCCAACCAACCGCTGTCAATCGTAAGTGCTCTCTTCCGCCAAAAGTGCTCTTTTGGTCAAAAAAAAATTTGCAAAACTAATTTTCAGCGCGATTTTGTTGCATTGGTGTGGAGCTGATTCGCCCGAGAATCATTTTGCCAGTCGCGTTAAGCCCTGGACGTAATTCATACGACTGAACTGCACCATTGGGTTCAAATTTCGCAGTAGTCTTAAATTAATACTTTTGCAAAAATTCCTCATCGGTGTTGTATATGTCGGAGACTTGACTTTTTTGCTCCTGACAGAGGAAGTTCATAGATATTGCAAGAAAGACGGAACGTGGTATTGGGACGATGTTTCGAACCACACCTGGAGCGACTACGCTCGCTGTTATGAGGGTACCTTGAGCGCAAAAAACCTCGCTGATCTCATGAGATCAGGCGGTGAAGTAAGCCTTGCGTGTTGGTACTGACTGCTTTTTGGTTCACTGCACTATTGGTCGGCTTGCGATTTTAGTTTAGGTGCTGTAGTTTGCTTTGGGTGATGAGAGTGAAGCGATGTTTTGATTTGCTTTGACTTTTCTGGTTCATTGGTATCATCAATAAAATTTATCATTCATTTTTAGTTGTTTGAAAGTTCTTTTAATTCACCACTTCAATTTTGCTTCATGTAAGTACAAACTGCTTGAGGTTGCAAATCGAGAACGTTCATCCGTCATCACTGTTGATTTATAAAACGTCATTCCTTGACCTTAAAAGAGAGCAGCAAAAACTGATTTATTCATTGCGTCGCAGTTCTGGAGTTCACCCTGTGTTGGGTGGACTGACTTAGAAGAGGCAAAAATTGTCTGACAATAAATTCCTTCGGTTTGTTCGTATTTAAAACAGAAACATATCGACCTAATGAACAGCTGCAACCTCATCTTCGGCAACGTCTTGCATTCATGTGTTTAGTTGGACAGCTTGTAGTTGCTACAGTGTGATTTGCATTTGGTGGGTGACATCTGCCTCCACGTTATTTCCAGGCCCAACGTTTGACGCGTTTCAGTCAAGTCTCCAGTCGTTTAGCAAAATGGCACGGCTGTCATTTCTAGCAAGAAAAAATTTATTTGCAGACGAAAACTCACTGTGACGTTGTTTTGAAAAATTTACTTTTCATGTTTTCAAACAACATTTTACGGTTTTTGCTAAATGCAGTAGAGAAAGACTTCTACTTTTTTAACATTTCGAAAACCGACAGGAACCGGCAGACTTGTTGCGATTTCGTTAAAAACAAGGAAATTCGGCTGTTGTTTCTAAAGCTTGGCGTTTGCTGTTTTTATCGCATCGGTAGATGCAGAGCCTACCCCTCCACTCTTTTGCATAAGCAACCCTTAATATTTGTTGCGCAACGTAGATTGAAGTTTGCTGATAAGTAAGGTGTTGTGGAATGCTGGGTCAGGGCTGGTTCGTTCAACACTGTTCCACTGTGATGCGTTTGATGATTCAGTAGCGTAATCATGCATGATTAAGTTGAGTTTTTTTAAATTTTTATTAAACAGACAAAAAGGGTTCCTAAAATCTGCCATGTGTGCTAGTGTCTCCTTCAGCACATTTCGTTGACAACGTTTGCGGTGCTTGCGACTGCATTTGTTAGTGCAGCCAACCCTTCAATAGCAGTAGTGCTAACAGTAGCTGCAACGTTATGCTCACACTGCATAGGGCTTGCTAGTGAAAAAACTGACTGACATTTGCTTAGTTTTAGCAATTTTTCATTTGTGGAAAATGAATTTTACCCTGTGTTGTGTAATTACTGAAATCACATATCTGAATTTAGGCACAGCCTGACTGGTTTTGGGTAGAAGGCAAAAACGTGTGTTATACGGTTTATGTTGCGTTCGATTAATATCACCTGAGTTCATGAAAATGCTGTCCGTTGAAGAACAGCATAAAACTGAATATTAAGATCGGAATGAGTGGCAGGTTATGGCGGCTAAGCACGTGACATACCTCAGGACATTGACCTCTGCGCTTTGAAATACAGGGCGCATGGTAAAGTTGTCACTCCCTCAGGAATATTTTTCGTGAATTTGTAAGTATTACAAAACTTTTTAATTGATGTCACCGTCTTTTTGAAAGGAATTGTTGCTTCGTTCCGTCATCGTGCCCGGCCACTTCGTGTGTTTTGTACCGAAGTCCTGGCCACAAGTTTTTTTCCGAACTGGCGACAGAAACACGTCGTCGTATGACATGACGGCGTTATAGACTTCTTCAAGTTGCGTGTTCGGTTCGTATCGAATACGACTCTATTGCTTGGAGAGCATCAAAAGATGATTAAACCACCACGAGAAAAAACGTCCATGACTCAGCCTGTTGCATATTTGCACGTCGGTGGATGTAGTGTGCTTGGTGTTTGAGGCATTCGCGAAAAAGGGACGTGAGATGTAACGTTTGCTCGGAACGCTGTGTGGCAGAGTGTGAGACGATTGAAAGACGTGTGCATTTTTATTCAAAGAAAATCACTGCTGTAGGGAGGAAAATTCCCGCGAGTTGTCTCTCCCTGAATGCAACACGGAATTTGGACCAAATACAATGTTAAATTTATTCTGTTTGCTAGAAAATATCTAATACTTTGGCTGGCAACATTCTATCGCTTGTCCTGTGCCGTATAGGCTTTGCACACCGTTTCTGTTCGAAGAGCGGCCACTGGGCCACTGTGCAGAACACAAACCGCACGTGGTCGCACTATCGCGACTGCCCGAAAACGGGAATAGAGGATGTAGAGGACGTGACCCGGTTGATCAAAGAAGGAAATGTAAGTTAAAACTTGCTGCACAATGTGTCTTCCCCTCCAATAACTCGTTAACTGCATGCATTCCACTCCCTCGCACTAATTCACATATTTCCAAGTTCTTTAAATGATGGTATATGCTTACGCAGAAGTTTTTCTTTTTACTCGGTAACCCTTTCTTCACAGCTTTCTGTGTCAAAACGTTTTTTATCCCTGACTGCCTTCACCGAAAGTCTGTTGTTGCACGCGAATAGTTTAAAAGCTTACAAAGCAAGTTTTGACAACAGAAGTTTTGTGTTGTTTAAATGTTTTATATTCAAAGCTTAGTTTTAAGTAAGGCAGCTGTCACCTACGACAACGCGACGTGTTTATTCCCATTCTCGCCATTTTGGCTTCGATCACCGTGATTGATTTTCAATGTTTGAATGCTGAGTTTACTCTGGGTGTCGATGAAGCTGATTAGGTTTTTGGTTTCACTCAATTCCAATTCCAGAATGGTTGTCTTTAAATTAACCTGAACGCCAACATTTTTTTCGAGCAATCGAAGCCAAGGAATTTCTTCTAAACAACCCATCATCAAACGTACTGCGTCTTAAGACAACTGTCAACGCTGCCTTTGTAACTGCTCCACCGTTATGAGGACGCATTTCTGTCACTGTAACATGAGGTGTTGATGACACTGTGTGCTGACTGGTGACTGCTAAGCTGTTGAAACGTTGTCGTCATACAAAAACGACTGTGTGCGATACCAAACATTAAACCAAACAAAAATAATGGCGATAGCTTGCTGCTGTCATTGTTTGTAGTAGGTGGTACTTGTTCTAGTGGCAATTCCTGGCTATGCGCTGCAGCATAATTGTCAAATGTTCCTGAAAGTTAACGAATTAGCTGTTAGCTGCTGAATTTTTGTTATTGGTGTAACGATGATGACCAGTACTTTATCCTGGGCTTTACACCAGCATGTTTTTCTAAAGGTGTTTGTACCAAACAAACGTTTCTCTGTGCTTCACGCGGTGAATTAGAAAGCAAACGATTTTTCCGTTTGCATCACACCTTATATAATGAAATTTTTCTGAGATTACCTTACCAAGTAAATGGCTGAATGATAATAACGTTCATGCCAATCAAAACACAAACATTAATTGTATATAAATACCAAATAGCTCTTCATAACCCTTTTTGCATTAAACGGACTGCAAACTTCGCAAGGCTTACAATTTTTCGATTAATTACATCTTTCAACCACATATCGTCGGTACTTCACTCACCAACCGACAAAGAGACTTTCGCAGCGTTTTATATACATAGATTTGCCGGGGACAAAATATCTAACAACCCCATTTCGCTGGCTTTCTCACTAATGGATATGTTTCTTTGTTGTACAAATGGAACGTCGTTTGTATATAGTGTACGTATCAATAGACGTTTTTTAACGCAAGCAAAAAAAAGTTTTGTTGTAGAGTTTGTGTTGTCCTACTGCGCAGTTTTTGTAGATAGATGTCCAAAGTGTATTCACAAGTAGATGCTTGACAGGTTCATGAGCAATAAGATGTTGCTGTGTGCTTGATTTGCCGCTCGGGACGTTACACGAAACTTAACATCAGTGAAACTCCGATGCAATTGCCAGTCAAGTCCGTCACAATGGTATCAGTTTGTTAAGACTCTGTTGGATGACTCGACTAAACATAGTTATATTAAAAAGGACTTATACAATCATTTTACTTGCATTTCATAGCAGCAACTAAAGGACGTTTCTTTGTCCAAGAGATTTTCAGCCTCGTTTGTCGTGCAGGCCCTAACGGAGTTGTGCAACTGATCAGAGTTGAGCAAATGTGCAAATTTTTGTCGTAAGTAAAAACAAAAATTTGAAAACTGCAATGACGTAGGTCTATAGCAGTGGTTAGAAAATAAGCAAAGCAGTGGAGATTTAAAGCAAGGTGTTTTGCTGGCCTTGTATTGGGGCATTATACGCTTGCCTTTTACGTACAAATGTTACAAATGATTGAGCCTGGATCAATTTCTTTTGTGATTTACTTGGACGTTTTCAATGTGCATGTCAGCATCTTATGGTTTCCGTTCATGCTTTCATCTACATATGAAGTTGTAACGGTCTTATTTTTTGTATGAGGTTCTTTCCTGCAGTTTCCACGCCCACGAATGACAAGTGGAACCTGTTTTGTAGTTTTTATAATTGTGGATTTTTTTTCATACTTTTTGCTTTTGGTTCCTTTCAAAGAAAATATTTCCGTCAATTTTGTTGTTGACTGAAGTCCATTTGAACATCACATTAGTTACCACTTAAGGATTGCAATCTAGCGCATGAAAGCCTTAAATAGACTTCTGAATCACTAACGAGGTTTTGCTTGATCCACTGAACGCTGCATGATGTTTGATGCATGGACTAACACTGCATTTACTACAGTCTATTGCAGGGGTGGGCAAACTTTTTGCGCGGAGGGCCACATTTTAAAAAATGTTGCAGCCGAGGGCCGCACACTCTCATTACAAAGTAGGAAAATTTATCCAGTGTGTAAATAACCACATCTTCATATTACAAACAATTCATGTATTTCACACTCGGTACGTTCAATGCTATTTATACAGTTATAGTTAGAAGTCAAACATAAGCTATTTTCATAAAATTCCAAGTTTTTATGAAAATAGTAAATGTTTCATAAAATTCTACATGCGTAGGAGTTTCTGCAAGTGCCGCGGGTCGCATGAAATGGTCTCGGCCCGCGGGCCGTAGTTTGCCCACCCCTGGTCTATTGTATAGCCGTGCGTGTCTGCGTCGGCCAGTAGCGATGTGTTGTTGCGATTGTTGTTTGATGCAATTGGATGACAACTGTTGGCTTCTCAAAAATCAATCATTCTCTCAGCGCTTAGTCCTGAAAACAACTTCCAATTTTGGCTTGATACATTCGTTCTTCTAAAAATGGCAACTGGTGAGCAAAGGTAAAGGCAAGTTCATTCATCTGTGACGTAGGTCCACGTCAGCGGGGTCAGTCCCAGGGTCAACCTGCGCAGTAACAACAATTCACAGCATTCCAGCACCACGTTGGTTTTACGTGGTATTGATTGTTCGTGGTAAATTCAACAGCAAGTTTTAAGAAAACGATAAATTGGCATATGTAGCTGAACTTTTTGTCCAACTTATAAAATGTTGCATCAGACGCCAGTGTTTTATAAAGATGGAAAAAACATTTCTTATACCATAGTTGCGAAAAATAGTAAACGAATTGTACTTCCATTTAGTTTCAGTTTCTGACAGAATCGGTTACTTGAACGTATGATTCGGATCTGATCTATCGCCAGCTTTCGACTGTCAATCAATGTGCAAACTTACAATGTTTTTACCCGGTTTTTGTTTTGATCAAATTCATCGAAACATAACGGTAGTTTCTAAAGTGAAATACTGTGCGTCTCTGTCTGCAAAAGTGCTTCACATAACGATCAATATTTGCAGGCGCTGATAGCATCACTTCACACACACCCAGAAACGTTGTTAACTTTTGATGACTGGACTGAGAATCATTTATATCCAAGACAAAATTTGTTTATTGATTGGTATTAAAACTATAAATTGGCAAATGCAAAAATTTCACTAATCAAATTTTCAATATTGTTTCTACGTAAGACCAAAGTGGGTGATAGAAAGATCACGTACCGTGCATTCCGGTTGATACTTGAATCGCGTGATTTGCACGCACGAGGTTTTTCTGAAATCCGTTATGTTTGCAGCCACAGATGCGGAGCCTAACCCAGCTTTACACAGTGGGCTACTCCTTTTCGTTGGTGGCTCTGATATTCGCATTCGTTATATTGGCTCATTTCAAGTAAGTGAATGCCTTCATCGTCTTCAGTAATTAGCGTCAATTACTTGTGCCCATGTGGACTTGAAACTTCGGATTCCAACCACACCGTCAATAGGTACTCCACTACCGAGAATTTCATCATGGCCTTGTAAAGAGGTTTGAAGTGGCTTTTGTGATTTGCTCGTATTGTTCCGATCATAGTCGAACGCGTTTTCAAAAGCGATCTGTTGGTCCTCTTGAGTTAAACCTCTTGAAAAATCTAGTACACCGTCTGGAGTGCTGGCGTCAAAATGTGATTAGGGCCGTGTATTTATGGCATCGGGAAGCCATTCGCCTCACAAATTAGTTGAATGACATTATAATACTTTACCTGATTTCTCAGCACTTTTTTTCAAAGCTGTTCGCGATTTTTGTTCGCTCCATAAATCATGATTAATTTACTTTTTACGTTAAAATTCCTCATAGAGAAATGCTGTGTAGTTCGTAATCAGACCTTATCCATTGCACCTGCATTGGATTATACCCAGTGATGGGCGAACCGCAGAAGCCAAAAGCGACCGCTCGAACGTTTCCCGAAAATGGTCCTTGAAGTCAAAAGCAAGGACGTCCGCTCGCCGAGAAAAGCGCATCTAGTAAACAATGATGAGAGTGACGCGGGCTAACCTTCAAAATACGCATTAAACGCGGGTAACTTCACTGAAAAGTTGTGTGAAAACCTTGGTCGTTCGTTCCTAGTTGTGATAAAACGGTTCATAAAAAAAACGCAAAATAAATGGAAACGCTCCCGCACAAAGACTGGCATGAGCTCGCCAAAGTACCTGCAGTTCATAAGCTGACCAGCAAAAACGGTGAGTTCGCCCATTGCTGGGAAATGTGACACAGCCGCGCGTTGTTTAATTAACAGGAGAGGAAAATTACCTTCAAACAAATCATTAACTTTACTACCAACATATTCTTGGTGTAGTTATTGGACTTTTTGCCTGGACATTGGTTGCATCTGAATGTCTCTGAAAACGCTTATCGTTGTTATTTAACTTTGATTGTCAAGTGTTGTCGGTTGACCCTCAACGAAGTGCATCCTGGTGAAAGCTATTTTGGTCAACCCAATCTAGAGAGATACAAATCAATGTAATTTCACTCAAGATGAAAAGCGAACATTTGGGTGTAAATGGAGTGCACTTCGGCGCTTGAACGTTGATAACCAGAAGATGTTTTGCGAGTCAGTGATTTTGGGTTTAGCAGATCTTTACAAGACCTTTAACGCAGGCGACTTCACTGCACCCGCAACTACATCCACATGCATCTATTCGCATCTTTTATCCTTCGCGCTATCTTCATCTTTATCAAAGATCGAGTCCTCTTCTACGGAGCTGGCATTCTTGATATACAAACTCAAGATGGAAAAATGACCTGGGATGTTGTCAAAGAATCCGTGGACGAAGCGGCAGAATCGGCCAACTCGTATCTGGTAAGCACAAAAGCCCGTGTGTAGCAAATGAGTACGTGGGTTCTTGTACGTAGTGTTACGAAACCCAATCTGCCTTTACTCCTGTATTCTGTACAGAACATGTTTCGAAGCTTTCGGGAAAAGCCATCTACACCTTGGAATCGTGTGAAATATTTATCGGGGCAGCTAAATCGTAGAAGACAGGTATTTTAAGCCAAAATTAGTGGTGTTAGGAAAAAAAACACGGCATCATTTTTTCAAATGCCGTAAGTGTGCTGTTGGCATTTTTTTGCCATTACTGGTTTACATCACATATTGACCTGCCCCTAACGCTGTGGGCCAAGATTCTCAGACCACTGACGCTGCACATCTCCAAAAGGGTAAAGTTGTATTGATTCGCAGTCTGCTGATAGCAGCAATGCGTAGGGCTGTTTTTTTTTCGCTGAGACATTTCGGTCATTTTTTGCAAAGACATTTTGGTCACTGAAACATTTCGGTCATTTGTCTCACAGAACTCGTCGTAACAGTTGTTTTTAGCCTAAATTTTCAGACATTCTAACCGAAATGACTTAATTTTTTCGGTCATTTCAAAATCACATTGGTCTATGACCGAGAAAAAAGCAGATGTAGGGCTGTGCTTGCGCCACGTGTACCCGGCGTATCTCTACAGAACATTCTTGGTAAACCTTGATGCTGGCCAATGAAGCCTTGCTTTTTACTTTTAAGGTATTTGTAAAATCGTTCCTTTTTTCACATGTGGGTTATATGTGGATGTTGAATGAGTTACTACCGTCGCAGCAGCTCAACAGAAGCATCATGCAATCTTTAAAAACTAGTGAAGTTATGCCGAGTAGACTCAACGTAAAACAAAGTGAAATGACCAAATAACCGCAACGAAATAGTAGTGTCGTAAAGGTGATGTTGATCTTGATCGTACTGGAACATCAACTCCTCTGTTGATCATTCAACCACCGCAAAAATGTGTTTAAAATTGATTTTTACTATTTGCTTCATTCCACGTTCTTGGGCAGTCATTTCCCTAATTAGTTTGTAAGCAACATGGCAGGATGACTCAAAACTTTTACCGTGATCAAATGTATTGTGTGAGCGAATTATCAGACATTGCAACCCTGGCCTAAAGGGAAAAAATTGTGCAGTTTCTCTGTGATAAGTTTTGTTTACGTCTGAATGGACTGTCTCGAAAAAATTTGATTTTATAAGACGCTACACACGAAGGTCGTACCGAGCAAGGGTTTGCTTACTTTTATTATGGACGTCTTTTCACGCTGTTCTGTCCTAGCCAGGACCAGGGTTGCCAGGTCCAAGTGAACCAAAAATGCCAAATCACTTGTAAAAAAATGCCAAACAAGCTGAAACAGGCCGAATGCTGTCGGTTTTGATATTACCAGATGAGCAATGGCAAAAACACAGTGGTGCTCGTGAATAAGGCGTTAATTAATATTGCATATAAAGCAACAAATAACTAGTGTACTATGAAGTACACACTGAGTTAAGCTAGAAACCTCACTCATTTTTTACCCTTTGATTTTCAAGGCTTTGTCCCTGAAGCCTTAGCTAGAACAAAATATGCTACCATGCACTTTTGCTTGAAGATGCTTGATAGAAAACAGGCCTACCTGTGAATGCCTGAAGCAATAGATCCCAGTTCATGAACATACACATGCACCACGCCATAGCTTCCAATTTCGCCGTATTCAGTGTATTAACAAGTGTTGCTGCCCGTCTCTTGCCTCTCTTCAATGAATATCTATTGTCTTCCGAATATTGTGCTTTCTGTACAGGAAGCTTTATTGTCTTCCGCATGTTTGGCGCTTTCTGTAAGCACCCCTGTGCAGTGTTGTTTCACTCACCTTTTTAGCTATCCTGACTACGGCATGGCCTATGATGAAAACACAGCGTTGTGACATCTCACGTCGCTTGAAACTCCTCAGGCCGTAAATGTAAAAAAAAGTTTCCAATCACTTGATTCTGGAACCAAGCATTAGATGTGTCACAATTCCACAAAATATCTGCTTCAAAAAGAAAATCTAACAAATCTGGCTGTTCTGGTATGCACTTATATGAAAATCTGCTACATTGACTTTACTGGTTTAAACCTGTATGGAAATCTGTTAAATTAGCTTCATCGTGGTTTAAACTTATATGAAAATCTGGCAGTACTGTTATATGCTTATATGAAAATATTGCAAAAATGGCTGCACGCCTGCGTTTATAATATACACTGACATACAAGCATGAAGAATACCAATAACCTGCAAATAAGCACACACATTATATACAGTAGATCCTTTCTTAATAGAACTTGAATACTGTACAGCACAACAGCTAACCTGATTTGCATAGACTTTTATGTTTATTTTTCCGAAAACAGCGCGGCCTACTGCTTAAGACAATGTACAGTGTGTCGCAGTTTTGGCAGTCTTGATCAAAAAGGTATTACGTCTTTTGCCCTGTGACGTCACTTAGACGGCAAAGCCGCTTGTATCTTCGAGAATGGGACCGTGGTAGAAAAGAGAGGACCTTTGTCCTGTGAAAAAGTTTTATAATTACAAGCCGACAGCAGTAGCTGAGCCAGAGGTTTAAAAAAATGCCAAACAATGTTTTTTCATGCCAGCACCATAAAAAAAGGCCAAAAAAATGGCAAACTATGGCGTAAATGGCAAACATCATTTTAAGGCCAAATTTCTGGAATTTGGCCGTAAAAATGTCAACCTGGCAACCCTGGCCTGGACCTGAGAAGGCAGCCACAAAACTTAAATAAAGCTTTCCGGAAACTTATCGTAAATTGCAATGCTGCTTGATGCATATCTATAGCTTTTTCTCTGTATTTGAAAAAAATTGTATTGGATGGATTTGGATAGGATTGGTAGGGTTCTTGTTTATCATAGGTCGGAAAACAGCGTTTCACAAAGTCAATTCAGTCTTGATGTTTGTTTGTTGCAAAACTGCGAATGTCGTGTAGGCAGAAATAATCTTTGTGCAACTACCGTAAGGAAGACTAAATTTACACAAACGAAAATACCAAGGGTTTCGGAAAACATTTCGTGTGAAATAAAAGTTTGTTCAGGTTGATGACGGAAATTGTCTAGTTTCCACTTTAATGAGCGTTTAGAAACGATATTATCTGTGCCTGATCCGAAAATCGCCGCTGGTTCAGTTACAATTAGTCATTCCTTTCAATTTTTATCTATCCTTAATCACACAATATATAGTTACTAGGAAACATTTTACCGAAGTCTCCATGTTGGACCAACAACAATAATGATGTTTACGCCAAATGAAGAATACTTAACTAGCACTTGACCGTGAATTTGAACATTTGCTTTTCTTGAGGTTTGCAGGATTCCTGCTTATGTGTAATGGATGTGATGACTGAATGTTTGTTTCAATGCTTATAATATCTGAAAATGGAGGAAGAGATGCAACCTTAGTATTGAGTTTAATACGTCCTTGTCACTCTTCCTGCCACGCCCATAAGATCCCAACAACCTGCTTCATAAATTTCTGTGAGCGATATAACGCATCAATGTCACATGTTCACTCAGTCAAATAAGTCATTAAGCAGCTTGACGGTGCTGTTTCACGCACCAAACGATGATACCGTAATATTTTCTAAGAAGAAACGTTTTCACATTAATTTCGCTTAGAAAGGGTGACATTTTCTGTTGCACAGCATTTCGAGAAAGGTAAGGTAGAACTTGGGGTTTGCAGCAAAGTTGCCGCTGGGGCGTGTAATGTTTGCTGTCTCGCTCCAGATGTCGACCTCCTTTGTTAAGGTTCCATTTTTGCTTATTTCTTATTTCTTCTCAATGACGCACACTGAGTACTTCCACTTTGAAGCAAACATGTCTATTGACCGATGTTGCCTTTGGTGTTGAACAAGCAAAGAATACAAACGTTACAATCAAAAGTGCTGTGTTTGCCAGGAAATTATAGGAAACATGCAGTGAATTAAGAAAAGTTCCGTTTGTTGACATGGGGGATGGTGGTGATTGAGATAGAAGTTGTAACCTTTGTATTTACCGTTTTATGACAAGTCATTTCCAAGCCAAGTTTATTTTCTGATTCTTCTGGAAATGATTTTGCGCTTTTTGCGTTGCTGCTTGGTACTTGTTTTATAAATTGTCACGAAATTTCTTCATTGCAGACTGGTTGCAAGATTGTGATGACACTATTCCATTATTTCCTGGCAACGAATTACTACTGGATATTGGTTGAAGCGCTCTACCTCCACAGTTTAATATTTGTAGCTTTCTTTTCCGACAAAAAGTATTTATGGCGGTTCACGATGATTGGCTGGGGTGAGTTTCAAATACTTCATATCGCAATAGTAGTGTTGGCGTTGCGTGCAGCTATGTTGGGACGCCGAGGCCTTTGACCACGCGAGCTGATCTTTCTTGAACTGTGGTTTGAGTTCGAGTGTTGTTCTCGCAGGTGTTCCCGTGCTTTTCGTTGTTCCCTGGGCGATTGTCAGAGCGACAACAGACGCTTCCCGGCAACATACATCGTAAGTCAAACACGTTTACGATAGAGTTCAATTTTTGCTTCACAAATCCTTCTTCTGTGGAACACTGTTATCTTCAGCGTGTAAGATGGAGTTTAAATAATAGGCGGGAAATATCTTTTGAAGCCCACCGTTCCCACCACCCACAGCCCTGTAAAAATGATAGGATTGAACGACTGCACGTGTCGTTGTGAAAACGGGAAGAAATGACCTGTCTGCGAACGGAATTTATGGTTTCGATAGACTGGTATCAGCGCACACGACCTGAACGCTGTCCATCCTTCTTAGACAAATACGAGTATACCTGGTCAAGCAACACATCGATGATTAGATTCAAGGGAATCAGTATTTTTGATCCAACAGCTAATCATAAGCTATTCTTGACGTTGGGTTCTACCGTTTCAGAAAAGAAACTGTAAAATGCAGAAAACAGGAAGAAACGACGGAACCGCGCAAAACCCATTTGAATTAAAAACAGACATTCTGACACATTTCAGACATTTTTTCACTAACAGTGAACTCTTATGATTGCGACTCAACATGCACAGGATCGGTGCTTGTACCTAACCTGAATAATTCGAGCATCTGGTTTTCAAAACCCGGAAATGATGGGCGGCTAATGACGCCAAAAGGTGCCAGGAGTTCCTGCTTAGGTTTTAATTGGGGGTCTCATGTTTCTACGGAAGTATTTCACGCATCGCTGCCTTCGTTCCGGGCCAGGCAACAACATGACACGTGACATGCAGCTGCGGTGCGTCGAGGATCTACTTGTCAATTGTAGGAACGCTCCGCATACTTGAAACCAAATCCCAGACTGGTTGACTGTCATTATGTTGCAAACTTCCCGTGAAGTGGGCGGCGGAGTCTTTGTCACGTCACAATCGTTCGACCGATGCCGATTTTTCAGAATGAATGCCATAAAAGGAAATCAGTGGTTGGTTAACAAAAAATATTCCATCCAATTCACTGAAAACTTTCCAGCTTTTATTATGTTTTTTGCAATTGCGTTTGCTGACATTGCCAAACTTGCTATGTTTTCGTCTATTTGGATTGCGTGTCTCTTATTAAAAAACAAAACCTTAAATTCGATCACTGCTGGCCTGGTTTTGGAAAAAAATCTCATCACATAAATCTTTGTGAATATTTTTAAGAATGCTACAAGTGCCTTTTTTGTATCAAAAACATTACCAACACTACTCCAAACTTAGGTTTATGCCGTCACAGAAGTGCTTGCGATGCTTGGTTTCTTTAGTTTGTATTGAAAGATTTGTTCATTCTTTTCAACTCCGTTTCTTCTTGCAGGGGGTGAACATTTTTACAACATAGCGCTCATAATGTTCCGTTTTGAGTATAGAGTTAATGAAAAGCTTATTTGGCAAGGTTTGGTGCTGTCGAATCATAATAGATTGATCTCAATTTTGTGTTCGCATCGATTAATGGTCGAAAAGTTAATTCAAAAACTGTTTTAATTTGTTGTAAATCCGTTTAACCAGTTTCCAATATTTGGTCGCACACAGAGAGCAATACAAGCGTTGAAGTATGGCCGGAATCCTATGTATGTTCATTTGATGACGTAGGCTGTCGCAGCTGCGCAAGAAAGTATAAAAACTCGTATGAATGTTTGGACGGTTTTCAACCATAACAGGGGGTGTGAAGTGAAAGCGCTTAGTGTGTGTCATCAGTGACAGAACACTCTATTGTAAAACTTAACTGACCCGCTGGTAACTTGCAACAGTGATTGAAGTCATTTTTTTCGCGTTGATGCAGATGTTGGGACATCGCTATACCGGAATACAAGTGGATCTACAACGGACCAATTGTCGTGGCGAATGTGGTAAGCGACTGTTAAAGAGCTTCCACGGCTTGGCAAATGAACTGCAAGCGAGCTAGAGTTTGACTATAAAAGTTCCTACGTTGCAGTTTTTATTCTGCTACAGCATCGAAAGTTACTCTGTTCCTTGTTACCGTGTATTGTGTGTTTTTGGTTGTTACGATATTGTCATCCTGTTGCCGGAAATAAAATGCTGTAGTTTTTTTTACACGTCATCAATCATTCAGAACCTGATAACGAGCCCTGCAAGTTGACTAACAAGCGAAATCGTCGATTTAGTTCTTGGACATTTTCTATGCAACGTTGAACGATAATTTCGACTTGCTCGATGCTTCAGATAAACTTCTTGCTGTTCCTGAACATTGTCCGGGTGCTGTGGTACAAGATGAAGGAGAGAGGTCTGGTTGGTGGCCAAGGAAAAACAGACAACAGGCGGCAATATAAGTGAGTAAAGGGCCAGGAGTTTGTGGCTGAAGTGATGCCATCTACGAAAGTTGGCTGCGTAGAGGCATGAAGTTCGTTGAGGATGGTTGGTTGTGTGAAGCTTGGCTAAACACCATTAACTTGAACGGACAGACGTATCCACTGCATACGTCGCAAAACCGATGTACGCCCTGATCGTGTCTTTGACTGGAAGTCGTTTTTCTATTGACAGGAAACTTGCGAAATCTACGTTGGTTCTCATTCCGATGTTTGGTGTTCATGCGATCATATTCATCGGGATGCCTGATGGTGTGACCTCTGGCACATGGTGGACAATAAGGATGTATTTTGATCTGTTCTTCAACTCGTTTCAGGTAAATATTAACTGTTTGGTATATTTACTGATTAAGGTTAGTACTTGTTCACATGATATTTGTTCTTATGATAGTTTTTCGGCAAGCCTTGAACTCTCAACCACAGCCGATTGTTTAAAGATGAACAATTGAAAAATCTTTTCCTTTCGTGGTTAATACGTGCTTTTTTGTTAAATATTTTAGTGAAGCCAACCACCACTATTTTAATTCGCAACTCCGTCAACACACCTTCCCGGTTTTGTGTCATCCTGGCTGCCTTTACGTGAGGAAAAAAAGACTGTTCGCAAATTCTCCAGAAACATCTCCACTGTAATTAATATGCATTTTAAGATCGAGTATGGATACCCAGCAAACTCCTCGCGTATTATCAAGTTGGTTATTCAGTATTGTTCAAGACGCGCAACTTGTCACAACAACCGATTTTAGCAAATGGTTATTTAATCCAAACCTTAGGACAGTGGTTCCCGAAGTGGGGGTAAATTACCCCCCGGGGGGTAATATGCGATTTTTCGGGGGGTACGCGAAACCAAAGCCACAATGTTTTTCTGTATTATGAGCGATTACTTTGAAATATTGAGGATAATAAGACATAGTCGCTACCGTGATTTGGGTAACGGCTCGAACAGGTTTGGGAACCATTGCCTTAGGAGAATAACAACAAACTTTGGGGTTTTCGGTTTCAAAAAACATATTTACTTTATTTACTTTTAAATCATGAACCAAAAACATAATGACTTTGTTTTGCACCTACTTTACGCATTAAGCTGCCAGTTTTGGACTTTGGTCTGGTAAGCTGACAAGTGGCAACATATTTTTTGGGTACATTATAGTTTGAATCACGTGTTTGGGATCGAGAATCATGTTTGTAAAGTCGAGAAACGAAGGTTGTACAAGTTATCACCGGTACCTGGCCGTCCATCGCGTGGTGGCGATTTAAGGCTCATGCACTGTTTCTTGTGTTTACTCAGCAGGAAATACATGTAACGCAGATTTGCTTCGATCGAATTGACACAAACTATTGCTGTGTTTCCAGGGCTTCTTCGTCGCCATCATTTATTGCTTCTGCAACGGAGAGGTGAGGATGCGTTGAAAGGCAGTGCGCATGCGCAGTAGACAGTGGTTAAGTGCTTTCACGCACAGCTCAGCGCCTTCAAGAGCTTCTCACTGCTTGTTCTGTACAAGGCTTTATCCTTGCTCGCCTCTCGTGACACTTGGCTTGTTTTCAGGTTCAGGCCGAGTTTAAGAAAGCCTGGGAGCGTTTCAACTTGTCTGCTGAGATACAGAAGGGCAGGCGCGAGCGAAGCCGGTCATCAGTGACCATGATCACTACCTTCAACAGCTCCGGGTCACACCAGGTATCCACCTTATCCCGGCAGGTGTTTGTTGCACAAACGTTTGAAATGCAAGGTGGCCGTGTTTTGTTTCAACTTCACTGCACGACAAACGCACTTCAGTGAGAGCCACCAACCTGACACCAATCTCTATTGCATGACTCGTTGTGAAGTGAACGTTAGAAATCATTAATGACATGGATTTTTGTTGAAGCAAATCCCAGCCCATCATGAAGCCATGGTGCGATTTATCACCATCAGGACTGGGGCGGTAATCACAGACCGGGTCAAACCCTTTCTAATTCAATTTCAACTTTACATTTTCTATTATCGAACCACCTGAATAACCGGTATTTACAGGGTCGTTTGTCTTTGAGCGGGATCAGCAATGGGAGAGGCTCCTCGTACAGATCTAATGGTTCTGTTTTGTCAAAGGGCACAACACCAGTATGTGCTGATCAGAGGGAGAGAGAGGTAATATCTGTGTTCAATGCAAAACATGTCCAACATTGGTTTGCCATCAACGGCGCTGTCCAATCACGTGTTTCTTCAGTGTAAACCGTCATTTAAACTGTGATCCTTGCAGTGGTTGTCGCTGTTGCTAAAAAGCATTGTTGCGGCTGCAACGCAAAGTGTTTGTTTTTTTAGAATCTCGGCTCTTTCAGGCAACGCTACGCATCCGTGCGACACAGTATTAGACTACGTGCCCTTTCTTAGCCTTGTCAGAAGGAATGTAGATTACTCAAACACTACGTTTTCATATTAATTTTTAGACAAGTTTCATTGCAAACGAAGTGGAGAGTAAATATACTGAAGTGGCCGAAGATGACAGAAGTTTGAGCGAGAATGGGGTAAGTGACGGCTTGTCAACACTTCCCAGGTTCGTTTAGTCTATTCTGGGTTAAATGACAGGAACCAGTTTGACGACCTCTTTCACCAGAAAACAACGCATAGAATGGCGTAAATGGAGATGACACGACCATATATTGTGTTTTAAATGGACTGGCATCGATGTTCCGTCAAACCTTTCGGCATTTGCAGCTCGCATTACAACACTGACGAAAGCGTGGCAATGCTGGTGGCAGCTGAAGTTTCAGTGATTTTGGTCAATATTGGTCGATTCATGCGATTGCGGCAAAAAGCTTACGAAGAATCTTTACGGTTTTTGGTATCCGGAGTGCCACGAATTCTAATTTCGGTTTTGATTCAAACTTCGCAATTATTTAACTTCAATGGATGTTTGCAAACTCTTGAAAAATCCACGAATTCTCTGAAGAAGTTGGTTGTTTTTACCTTCCCATTTACAGTAGTGCATGGAGGTGAACCAATTGGTCTTGAACCTATTAGTTCATTTTTGAACGTTAATTGTTATTTTTGCCATTTCTTTCACTAAACTTGCAAATTCTTATCGTACAAGTTTGATTAAAAGTGCTTTCTTACTTCCTGAGTGCTGACATTAAGCATTGGACATACCAGTGGTTTTCAACCTGGGGCGCAAACCCCATAGAGGTCGTGGACCATTTGTTAAAGGGTCGCGAGTAGATATTTCATGTACATAGCTGTATTATATTTGCTTTATTCGAAGTGTAGATGGGAGTCGTTGGGTTGTAGTGGGTTGCTGTAATGGGTAGCGGTACTAAAAAGGTTGAAAACCACTGGGGTTAACGAATAAATATCAAGTCACGGAAACCTGTTTGTTTTGAGAGCACATCGAAATATGTTGAAAACCTGATAAAAGAAATACTTCTTCCAGAAAAGCATGTCTTTTGCTGCTGCAACTCAGTCTCAATGCCCTGTACTGCCTTGCATAACGTGGTGGAATTGAAAACAATCCCGGGCCATGCCCTTCGTGTGCACTTTTTGTCATGAGTTAAACGCACTCACGAACTCCTGATATTTTCCTTTGATCGGCTGCAGCTTCTTCTGCATCATCCCCTGTCGTTTGTCAGGATCTGGGGATTAATTCAGAGGAACTTAAAAACGCGTTAGTGAAAATTTTGGCGAATGTTTGGCGACGTCGAACGTAGCAATCAAATTGAAAGATAAAACTTCATCCGTTGGTAGATTGGTTTGTATGATCATAGGGCATGCTCAACTCATCCAAAATCGGGCTACGATGTAAAAAAAAAACTTCGCCGAACCCCACCCATGACAATTAACATGCGGTGGAAATGATGTTATTCATCTCTGCTGGAAAACAAGCAATGATAGAAATGAAAATGTGAAGAAGTTTACTTGAAGCTTGCTTCACCGTTGCCAAGTTTCAAACAGTTTTGTGCACTTTTTAGATGTATAAATTTTGGACTCTCAGGAACTTTTGCTACTCCATCAGTACTCCGCTGTGTACTTACCTCTGACGCACAAAACATCAATGGTGTTTTGATAGACGTAAATGTTCTCAAGCCCTATAGGAGTGCAAGTATTTCACCTCCACTTAACATGGATACAGAAACTTTTCTTCTTGTTTTGCAAACCTGTCTTGGACGTAAGGTGGCAATTTCGAGTGGTTAGTTTGCAAAGCCAAAAATTATTTTTGAAGTTGGTAAAACCATGGCTGATTCGCAAAATCACTTCAGCATAAAACGGGGCAGGGACTCCACTGCTTAAAAATATCTGATCTTAATGATACATTTAAGACAATTTAAGACAATGTCGAGAAAAACATGGAAACGTTTTTCCACCCACCACCACATGGCTGTCTTCGCATTTGTTATCCGAGCAAACTGGATGGCATGACAATTTGATTCAATTCGTCATATACATGCAAACGTCGTTAATTTTCGAAGCATTTGTAGGTCCAGGATCAAATTCGATGCCACTTTTGCTCTCAGTGCACTCTCGTGGAACAGAACATTCGCGCACACAAGCGTGGACGGTTTGTAGAAGTTACTCGACCCTTCTCCATATGTTGGGGCAAACATCTAGAGATCTCTGCCTAGTTTTTCTTTCTATTGCAGGGTTACGCAGTGCTGGTCCTTTCTGTTGCGATAGATTTTTTTGAGCGTACGAGAAGAACCATTTTGAAGAACATCTAAAGGGCCATCAATCACTTGCCGCTCCGTGAGGCACGATTTCCCATCATTGCTGTTGATATATTTTAACACAAAGAGACGTGACGCAAATGGTCTTGGAGTGTTTGTTTCATCATAATACTAAACTTTCTTCCTGTCAGATTGACAATGCAAAGGTTTTTAAACTGAGGATTCGGGTTCCCGACGGATCTAAAATTGAGCTCTTGGGGTTCACAAATCGATGAGTTACTGTGTGGGGGGTATGCGCAAGTCAACAGCCTTTCTGAATGATACGGCACATATGCGTTTGACTGTAGCACAGAGGTTTGTGGTGATGAAACCTTTTTCTGGTGGATTTGCTCGTTAGAAAAGTTCATGAAGCTCTTGAACTCGTCAGTTGTTCACTAAAACTATTATTCCGTGTGAATCACTGCCTTAAATGTTTTTATTTCAGAAAATTCAGGAACTTGCTCCACTTGTGACGTCACGACGATGTCCGCCTCCATTTATTCGAATGCAGAGCGGAGGATTTGGCGCCAGGAGCGCGGCGGATGCGATCCTCCCTATCGCAGAGGAGGTGGATGTGGAAGAACAGGCCTTTGAAAGTGCTGTCGAGGGATATGATAGCAATCAGGACACTTGTCTAGTTCAAGACTCTGATTTGAATTTAAAGCAAAATGCAGCCGTTGAGCGCTGTGACGAAGCGGATGAAAAATACCGCGATATCGTTGAAGTTGACGAGAGCAGTTCTCCCGCTTGGCAAAAGCATTTATCAGGAGTGAAAAGGGCTGAGTCAGAAGATTCTGGAATTTCGTCCAACTTTTGCTCGAGCATGCGTCGTGGATCGGCAGGAGCCAAAGTGAATGGGAACAGGTCAAACTCAGACTTATGCTGTGACGGCGCAGCAAGTAGCAGTGATTTGGAACGTGCTGAAGGTGTCCGGCAACTTCCAACTGTGACGCAGCAGCATCATGAAAAGCGTCAAAACTGTTGACTAACTGTTTGATGGTGTGTCTTGTGCATAGCGTGTATGTTGCAGAGAGCATGCTGTGACAGGCATACGTTTGGTTTATTTGATGATATTCTGTAAAACCATTTTGCTTCATCTTTCAAACACAGCACAACGTGTTGTGAAAGCTAAGCCAGCGTCGTACTTAGCAGCAGTGTTAAATTCATTGTCCAACTCTGCTGTTGGTGATAATATCGGTGTTTATGTTATCGCCGACCCACAAGGGTTTTTGTAACTTTATTTCATTATTGGAATTCATCAGTTAGCCGTTGCTGAGGATGTTCAACGTGGTACATTAATTTGTTTGATTCCACTAGTTGATATGGAACACCAAAAAGAATGATTTGTTTTAAAAGTAACTTGCTAATGTGGAACCACTAACTTAAAACACATGTTTGGAATCATGGAGCAGACGAGACTTAACTAAGTTGAATACCAATACGAAAAGTGTTTGCATGAAAATTTGACATTGCGCTGCCAATTCTTCTGATCACAGTCACTGATATAATGTATTGACTCAAACTTTGCTTCCTTTTGTATCAGATCAACGCATCGTCGGCTCGCAACATCTTCAACCACTTTGTGTTAAGTTCTGTTTTGCCAAGTACTTTTTATCGTTTTACATTGTTTTTGTTTTTTTTCACATTCCGAATTGCAGAACACGCGTTGTCGCTTACCATCGAATGCTTTCCGCGCCGCCGAGTCAGTGCAGAGTTGTGGAATGCCTTCTTCAGTTAAATGAAATTTCTGGTTCGGTGAAACTGTTGAAGAATTTTTAATCCGCAACATACCAAGTTTTTGTGGATCCCAGGACGCAGAAACCACAAGAGTAAAAAATAAAATTAATTTTAGAAGAACTAAACACTCAGCAATGCGGTTTGCAGCGTTATCTCCGAATCGCTCTTCACTAAATATTTGGGCAAAACCTTGAATTGCTATTCCTAATGATTAGTTCGTACGTTTAAAAAAAACGTAGTCTTTCGTCTTCTCGTCGACGACTTCTGGATCCGAGGTGGACAAAAGACGGATTTTTGCTTGGTGGGGGATTTTGAAAGGTCTCTAGTTATAAAAATTCCTTTGACTCACGTCAGATAATTCCTTCCACGTAACGTGTCTGTTGCCACCACGATAGCAACGGTGTGAACGTGATTTTACACAATGGCGCAATCATCGGGGTCTAACAACGCATTTAAGATAGCACCTCCCACCAATTAACGCCGATCACGGGCCTGGACAGGCCGCAAGCAAGCACCGTTTTTCAAGTCCTCGGTTTGAAAAACGGTGGGAATCGAACCCAATCTACCAGCGTTGGTGGGGCGTGCTCAACACATTGCAACACTTTGCCAGTTTAAAACGGAAGGTTTCTTTTCATTTATCTTTTTTGTATTGCGAGAGCAATGCCAGAAAGACTTTAAGACTCCTGCGCTGAATTATTATCTTGCCGAACCACTCGTCCGTCATCATTAATTGCTCCAAAATCAAAAGCTGCGAATTTGTTACATACTGGCATGCAGGAATACAGTTCAGGTAGAGATGCCATGCACGCGGAGAAAAGTTGTCACAGCCAGGGGAAACTTAGCTGAAGGTGGCCCACTCAGGGGCGTAACGAGGGGCCACAGTTTCCCGGACGCCGAATCACTATGGAGGCGCCGAGAAGTCCCAACGATGTCACAACTACTTTCTTCAATACTGTGAATTTGCTTCCGAAAGTCCTCAGGTTCGAACATGGGGGACGCCAAACTTGCTTCTTGTCCCGGGCGCCATCTAACCTCGTAACGCCCCTGGGCACACCAGCCAACATTCAGAAAACGTTGAGATAAGATAGTGAATCCGATGTGGATGTTTACAATAACACACGAAATCACCGGGAAACACTCCGAAAAACGCAAAAAACAACCTACTGAAAAACAAAAAAATACTAAATACCGAAATATGGTGTCCGGTTTTACATTTAGCTTGCCACCAGGAGCGCACTTCGCATCCCTGCTCACAATCACCGTTTTTATATTGGTACATACACAGGAGCAGCGTGAAGATGATGGGTGTGGAGTCTTGTTGCACGACCTGTTCTGAAAGCGTACATAGAAGGGAACGGAAACAGGGACTTAAAAATAACCGTGGTTGCGCCAGAGTCCCACGCCCACCGGTTTCCAAAAAGGTTCCAGTTGTAGTTACTGGTTTAGCCTTCAAACCTATAAAAATGCTGGTTAGTTGAATTAAAAGCCTTCAAACGTATAAAAATGCTGGTTAGTTGAATTTAAAAAAAAGTGAAAACTAACTTTATCACTTGTTTGTTGTTATCATCAATAAAGTGAAACAAATATCTCTTCTTGTGATGTGGTGGGAAATTATTTATGATGTAATTTACCTGTTTGATGCAGTTGCCGTACTTACATTAACTATAGTATACGACAGGGGTGTGCAACCTGCGGCCCGCGGGCCAAATGCAGTGCAACAAAGTGGATTTTTATGCCGGTCACTAGTACTAGACAGCCTGTGTGAAACGAAGGCGCGACCCGCGGTCTAATCTGTTTAATTGCGTTTGGCCCTTCAGTAATAAAGGTTGCACATCCCTGATATACAAAAATAAGTGAAACCGGCAGTCTCATTAGTGCTTGCGATTTGCATCCCGACGATCACAGAGCACCTGGCGGTCGTTGTACAGCCTCATCATTTTAACAGCCAGTCTCAATGTAATCAACTTGATGATTTCACCAAAAGCTGATAGGTGGAAGCAGTGAGTAGAACTAACTGCATCCCAACACTCACTCTGCCTTCACTTCTAATAAGAACGAATTGATTGGAATCTGACACCATCCATCTTCATCATGACATATAGCAAGTGAGATTAAATCTGAAGAGGCTTTTTAAGATCGAGCAAGCGAGCGTTAAACTT
>JGI24021J15306_10001122_pt1 | contig 24839 bp, 13 predicted proteins | sample Ectturendosymbi1_FD_15306 | JGI IMG/M metagenome (IMG submission 15306) | reverse complement strand
TAGGAAAAACTTGAAAACTAGTAAATTTATGAAATATTCGAATATCGTAGGGTTTCTTTGCCAGTGTTCCAGAAATATTTGAAATAAGTTAACATGTCAATTGCAGTTCACAGAAAACTAACGCAACTGAATAGGTCGGAATTCCACTTTTACTTCAGATATTTCATTTGTTTGTTTGGAGTAGTCAACTTGAAACATTTTTAATAAAAATTATTGAAAAGGCCGCGATATTCGAAACTGATTCGTGACGCTTTTTTGCGATTAACACCATATACTCAAGGCAAAGGCAATAAATATCGGTCTTTACCGATCAACTCACTTTTGCTTCGCTTCCGCTAAAACTTGAGGATCGTCCGTTGCAACAAAAGCGCGCCTGTGGTGTTTGACGTTTGGATACATGAGTTCTCTCACTCTAAACCAGTTTTCAGCAATTTGCATGTACTCCTCTACAGAATGGTACTGGGCTTCGTGATATAGTTTATCAGTTCTTCGGATATGAATCCTTCATGAAAAAGAAATAAGCAATTTGACTACACGCAAAAATATTAGTTAATAACTGCCTATTGCACGCTATTTTGCTATACAATTCATTGGCATCGAAATCGACATCAAGTCTTGAATTTCTTGACATATAAATGAACATAACTTCCGGGAGATTTTTTGCAACTAATAGTTTTTCATAGCCCATTAAGCGGCTACTTGATTAGACCTATTTTAACACTACAGACGCAATCTAATTGTGACTACCTCTTTTTTGACGAGTGCAGATATGTATGCAAAATAGCATTAGGAAAATGTAAACTTTGTACCGCGCATGGACAGTGTTTTGTTTTGTTGAACGAAAGCTTGTGCGGTATTGCAATATCTTTTGAAAAATACAATCAACTGAAAAAATTTTGAAAGTTTTCATCAACCATTGCGATGTTTTATGTCGAAACTTGTCCAATTTTGCTTTCTTTCGACGAGCAAATTTAAATCACGATTTTGTCATGTTTATCGAATTTCGTACTCTTTTCAAATGTGCAAATCTAAATTAGTTGTTGGCAATTATCTAAATTAATTGCCAAAAATTTACACTTTTTTTACTAAAATTGTAAAAATCCTTATGAGAATTAAACTGCTTGCGATTTAAGCAAGAAAAACTTTGATTAAGTTTCATCTGACGTTGGTATAACTAGTAGGCTAAAATCATTTATCACAGCTCTACCATCGTACCCGACGATCGGTTGGGAGAAGTTGATGTTCCGCAAGAAACTTTCAATCTCAATGTCCGCGGAAGGTTGTAACCTCAAAGCGTACCGAACAAACCAGCCGGTCCACCATGCTTCGGGATACTCAAACACCTCAGAAAGCTTGTTGGCAAGATTTGCAGGTACCACAGGTGGTGCGAATGGACCAGTGAACTTTGCATACTCTTTGAAAGAAATTTTGACAGCAATGCTATCGCTGGAGAGGCTTGCTTCTGCAAAATGCACGAAGATGTTTATTTATGATGATTATTGAATTCGGTGGTTGGGTCTTGGATCACTGTGTGCCATTAAAAAGTTGCGTGTCAAGAACTTTTACTTCATCTATTAAAATAACAAATCAATCTGCAACAGAAACTCCATGACCAGGGCCGGCCTTAAGCCGATGCAGCTGCATTGGGCCCCGCGTCTCTGGGGACCCCGCGCCATGGTGTTTGGGTAGATTATTCATTTTGCCAGATACACCTTGCGCTTGAGAATTCAGTAGAATCGCCATATAAATTCCACTGTTAACAAAGAACGCTCTCGCCAGAACTAGCAAATTTCCTCTCGAACGTTAGCAAACGTGCTCAATTCTCGTGTTAGTGTTGTACTGCATATTTGCGCTCTGCCGCGATCTTAACACGGTTGACTGAACACGATGAAGTCCTAAAATCACTGCTCAGAGGGGCCCCGCGCCTAGGTCTTGCATTGGGCCCCACATCTGCTAGGGCCGGCCCTGTCCATGACTTAAAAATCCCTGCCAAACGTTTCAATAAAGCTTTAGTGAAGTTTACTTACAACAATCATAATTTTATTCAACAGTGTAGCCCGTCCCACTAAGCCAGCGCTTCTCAATTGATTAACGTGCTGTAGTGGGCCTCCAAAACATTGTCAGTAAAGCTGGGCCGGAGTTGCAAGGTGTGGAACAGTGGTTCCCAACATTTTTGTCCATGCCAAACCGAATCACCTCCAAAATTAACCATGATTGCTCCTCATGCGGTGATATATTAAACCGCACGACTTAAAAAGTGAACTCTGTTTCCACATGTTTACAAACGTGAAAAAATACAAAATTAAATTCGAAACTTTGGATTCAGACCTCGTCAGTTGGCCTCAATGCCCCCTTAAAAATAAATTGTCATCTGTGGGGCACAAGCCCTACGTTGGGAAAGAACCACCGGTGTTAAAGATAGCAGTAAGATGTAAGCGCACATGCAGACTTTGGATGGTGCACACGCAGGTTTTTTAAGGTTTGACATTGTGACTGTTAAGTCATTTTGAGGAACTGCAACTATTTCATCGAATACCGAGATTGTCATACAGCGCGGTTTTAGTCTATTTTGTTGCTGGTCGTAAAGCCTGGTTCTCTACAGTATTTTGAGAGACCCTTGGAAACATTTCAGAAACGATTTCGCTTCCTCAAAACACTAAAAACGCTGCGCGCCCATGAAAATTAGAAGCGCGCATGCGGGTTTAATTATTCCCTGGAGTAGACAACTATACTTTTGTTCTGAAGAGAAACTTGGATCTAAAGAAGCCCATACTTCATGTCTTGACTTAACAGTTATCTTATATGTTTTAATCTAACAAAAGTTTGAGTAAGTTTAATAGCTAAGTAACGTTGTTGCTGTTGAACATTGTTTGGAAATAGCCTTGAAATGTTGAAAAACTGCAATGGTAGTTTCACATTTTGATGAGATTACCGACACTGGTTTTCGAAGCAAAAATCGCGATTTGAAACCGGAGTTTGTTCAAAACAAAGATACAAAATAGGTTTGCTGCATGCTTTACATGTTAAATGTTCACCAAAACTGAGAGGGTTTTGAAAACAACTGAGAAACTGAAACATGCTTAGATGTTGTAGCACTACAAGAAAAGAGCTAAAATTCCAAGTAGCAGCATGTTTAGTTTCTGACAATCGCTTATATAATTCATCATTTGCATGCTTCTCACTGAGAGTAAATCTTCAGAATGATACCAATTTCATGTGAAAGTTTTTGTCTTATTTTTCTTTTGAACGAGGGTACCCTACGCAGGTACAGATAGATCAACATTACTCTTGAGCCATACAGCAAAGTTTACTGGTGTNTGAGGATTGGTGATGCACTAATACATGACGTGTTATAACTAGCAATAATTTCTTTAAAAACTTAGTTTTTGCGGAATGTAATNACTTTAGTTCTTGGCTGGGAATTAATTCAAATCAACGTACTCGTACTTCAAGCTAAAAGAAACGCAACGGGATCTTTTTCATCTATTCCTTTTATATTTGTAAATGCCACCAAAACCCCACGGATCGACGCTTGTTGCCCACGTACGAGGCTTTCTTACAGCAGATTTTGCGCCATTCCCGACTCTCGTGCAGCTGTTGCATTCATAAAGAATGACACGTTATGAATTACCTAAACGAATTACTTTTTGCAAAACTGTTGCAACAAGAGGTAGCAAACACATGATAACCCCATTTAGCTGGCGTGATATAGCGATGAAAACTTAGGGGTTTGGCAGTGTGCATATATTTGCGCATGCGCGAGTACCAAGTGCGTTAACTCTTCAAGAAAAGCCATTTAAAGCAGTGCTCAAACAAAGTGACGTAGGAAGCACTTTTTTCATCCCAAAATATAACTCGCGTTACTGATACTTAAATAACAAAACATAGCTTAGACACCAATCGATCACAAAGATGTTCTTCAAGGTGAAACAAATTGTATCTACACGCGTTTGAATCCTTTAAGTTATCGAAAATCATTGGAATTACTCAATTTTGTGTCAGACTGATGGAGTTTTGGGAAGTTTGGGATTCAGTGACACAACAAAAAGATTAATAGGCTCGTAAATGGAACGTTCTGCTTTCTTGAAAACCAAGCTGGATTAGTCAGCAAAGGTGTTCAATTTATTCCGAAATAAAATTTTTAACGGCAACATGGTCAGTTAACCTGTGTGCAGAGGTGTGTTTAAGGGAAGGCAAACGAGGCATTTGTCTCGGGCCCCCCTTGAGTTGTTTCGCGTGTAGATTTTCTTCATATTTGGTGAAAAACTTATTATCCACTCATAAATGTGATTCGAAGAAGATCATAAGGAAGGACTCTGCTTTCAAAGTGGCCCCCAACAGAAACTGTAATGTGCAGGTACTCTGCTATCAAATGAGCCCCCAGTAGCAACGATAATGGGTGAGTAGCCTACTCTGCTTTCAAAAGGACTCCCAACTGCAACTGCAATGTGCAAGTACTCCGCTTTCAATGGGGCCCTCAACAGCAACTGTAATGTCTAAGTACTCTGCTTTCAAAAGGGCCCTCAATAGCAAATGGAGTGTGCAAGGCTCTGTTTCCAAAGTTCCCACGGTAGCAACTGTGATGTGTAAGTACTCTTCTTTCAAAGGGGCCCCCAACAGCCAATGTAATGCGGAAGTACTCTGCTTTTGCAGGGGCTCCCAACAGCAATTGTAATTGTAATGTGTAAGTACTCTGCGTTTAAAGGGGCCGCCAATAGCAAATGTAATGTGTAAGTACTCCGCTTTCAAAGGGCCCCCAACAGCCACTGTAAAACTAAAGAAGCGGGGGTCGATGCCAGCTTGCTACCGCTTTCATTTTGTGTGTTGCTAGCTTTGTCTTCCCATCTTTCAGCGTTTTTAAAGTTGTGTATCATGAATACCCTTTTACATTTTCTGTTAAGTCAGTCATGCCGTAGTCTCAGGACCGTATCCTAGGATGGCCCGCATATCCCTTCCTGGCCTTGAACAAAAGGTCTTATTATGGTTGGTTGCGTATGATGACGTCATCAGAGACCCCTTTCCATCTTTGCCTCGGGCTATCCCAACCCTAAGTTCACCACTGCCTGAGTGAGCCCAATTTTTATGCGAAATCTCAAATCTAGCGCGAAAACATGTTGTCATACATGCGATTCACGTAAAAGAATAAAAAATTTAACACTTGCACAAAAATAATGTGAATTCATAAGGATTTTGCGAACACGTGCGCTAAAAGAAAGTTATGCTGGTAGTGGGAATTTTTTAATCTACCTTTCTGCAGACAAATCAGATTTGGATAAGTTTGCCAGCACAAGTATTGCCCGAACGTAGCCACGTTTCAAGCTTTCATCAGAGACGAGAAAAATGGGCGTTATTGGTGCTTCCTTTACTGATGTAAACGTATGTGTGCAACATTATAGATGTCAAAACTTGACCAACTTTCACTTTCTCAATTACCACAGCCTTTTTCGTAATTTTTTGCACTTTTCCTTCGCCAAATAGTTAACAACGTTTCCACCGAAATTTTTCCCGATTTTCATAATTTTCGCTTCACTGATTCTAGCTAACGGATGGCCTCCTATAGCTAAGGAGCAATGGAACGTCATAGTTCAACATTTGCCTTCGAAAGTTTGGTTTTCAACATGTTTATGTTTACTGGAAACTTTTGCTTACAAGTTGTTGCGAATGTGGATGCTTATAATCAGTTTTTAACCTCCTGCCGCATACGGTCTATAAGACATCGTCGTGAATGTCTGTCTCAACAATAGATACACGAGTTCAGACTAAATCTGAAAATAGTTGGGCGTGTAAAGTTATCACCAGCTTTTCCAATTTCCTCACTGTGACGAGATGTTGGACATTTGGATGTTACTGCGACTGATCGCCAACGAGCATCACAGCAACAATGCGCAGGTTTTCTTAGAGTTTCTGTTAAAATTGAACAGGCACAATTTGAGCATACGAAGTTCCTAGCACTAGAAGGAACAACTGAATCGCAGTGACAACATTTAGCACAGGATTAGCGTAAGTGTGATTTTGTCTGGAAAGCTCCCACATCAGATGTGACGATATATCACAACAGCCATGGGCTCATTTGCACACCACGGTGTGGGTACTTAATTGTTTGTCAACACCCTATATGGCCGATTGCATGGCGAATTGAAATAAAAAAACACCGTTGGTAAGGAAGTCGCGCAAATTCAACAACGTACGATACATCCTTATGGAAGACTTTGGTTATTTCATATAGCTTATGCAAGGACATGACAAGATGTGGATATCTCCTCTTGAAGTAAAAAAGATTCGCATCTGTTATGAAAATGTTTTTTCAAATGAAGTAGTAATTAAGTAGGCCGTGGTGACACTAACAAGTGGTTCAGCTACGGTCAGGGGCGTAACGAGGTTAGATGGCGCCCGGGGCAAGAAGCAAGTTTTGACGCCCCCCATGCTCGAACTTGAGGTCTTTTGGAAGCAAATGTACTGTTTTGAAAAAAGTACTTGCGACATTGTTGAGACTTTTCGGCGCCTCCCGCAGTGAATCGGCGCCCCCATAATGATTCGGCGCCCGGGAAATTGTGCCCCCATTGCCCCCCTCGTTACGCCCCTGGCCACAGTAAATGGAATCAGTGACCTTGCAATGCATTGCCCATAACATCACAAAACGTGTAAGGCATCAACACCCACCCTATACACTCAGTTTTCCGGAAGCTACTGGAGCCTATTTACTGTAAAATACTTGGAGTCCGGTTGGCGACAGACAAAAACTTTTTTATTGTAAACATTTTGTGCAGGTCCGCCTTTCAAGTGACTTTCACGTTAATTGGCTGTGAATACAGAGAGTGTACCATGGAAGAGAAAATAATTTTACCGAAAATTCAATTTTGAAGAGCATATTTTTGTAGCTGGTTTTTTAATATTAGACTTAAAGTCAGCCACTTCTTTCCAGGAACTTACAAATGTGTTTGTGCGTTTCATGTGACTTTCTATTGATTCTCGAGCACAAGGTAACATCGCAATCATCCGCTTTTGGCACCACATTATTTTACAAAACTTGAGTTTGTTAAAAGTCGTCCCGTTTTTATGATCAATCACGAAACGAACTACCTTAGTTCACGGAGCAATTCTGTTTTTTACAAAATCACAAGGTACTCCACTGCAACCACTTTTTTGAATCAAACATTTTTGTGCACAGATAATATTTGGTTTCCGTCAGAAAGTACTGCTCGCATTTGGCAATTGTTCCACAGGACTACACACTTTGCACAGTCAATTTTAGGCACTGAATTGCTTTACAGTACTAAAATACCTGACCACAGTTCCACACGTGAAGAATCTTGAACGTTGGAGCAAGTCTTAGTCAAAGGCAAAAAAACAGATTCGTACTGTTCACCATAGATTGTTTGTGATCCAGACAATTGCACGACTCGACGCAAACCAAATCCAGACATCAAGCAAAAGACTAGGTGGTGTAATTGACTACCAAATCCGTACTGAGAGGGCAACTCGCAAAGCAGGATTCGTTCGCACTGAGTATGGCTCTATAAAAGGAAAACATTTTCGATTAATGAAAATCAAATGTGCCCATTGCTTTGAATTTTAAACAAATGTTTGTTTGATTTGAAGTTTTCCTAAAATACAAAAAAGTGTTGTGTTCATTGAAAACGTAATTACTATTTGAACTTTTTTCTCCCGCCACTGTTCCAAAAACAATCTGTGGTGTCTACGTGTAGTTTGCGATGCGAATGTCTAGCAACAAACATTTTGAAGTCGATGATGATAGTACGCTCAACAAAATAGTCTTAGAAATGTCGGAGACCGTTTGCATAGAATCGGTTCGCTTAGTCAAACTGTAGGCCCGTTTGAGTCGTTCAAAATTGTTTGCAAGGCTACCGGAGACAGAAGGTTCGTGCACATAATGGGGTTTCTCGTTTTTGGTTGACGTCATCACCCCCAAAATCTGTGACCATATGCAAATTCGCGGACTGTGAAGAAGGTTTTGTAAAGTACATGAGACTTCGTAAGACAGGCTATCATCCCTCCTGCTCGCATTTCTTTCGAAACTCGTAGCTGAATGTTTATTTCTTTCGTAACGTTTCCTTAGTGGACTGTTCGCGTGTGCTTGCCTTTGCGTCGTCCGCTGCCGCCATTTAATGTCTTGAAAAGGGTGAAGTCACTTCTCAAAATGAAATTATAGCAAATCAGAATGATGTTTGGTTATCTTTCCTCAAAATGTTAAGTTTGTAACGTTGTAGATTTCTCGCAATAACTTTTCATCATGAGTATTTAAAGAAATTCGCTTAATTGCGCTTTACCTTATTCTGTTAAAAAAGTCTCAAACTTAATCTTGCGTTTAAATTTCGAGCTACTTTATCCATTCTTTCCCAAGAATACAAGTACCACGAAATGAACGTTTTCATTCTCCAATAACCATAAGTTAAGGTCAACTGGTGCGAAAATTGAGTGGCAGTCAACATTCAACTGATCTAACTGGTCAAGCCCGTCTGCTCTCTACCATAGGTACAAACGAGATTTTCCCTCGAGGGACGGAAACGCTTATATGAAAATCGGGAACTATCCCGATTTCCGACCTCGGTTGTAACCAGGGTGTTTTTGTGCAAAGTGGATGTAAGTTCTGATATTTGGCCGTTTTTTATCGAACTTCCATAAACGTAAAGAGCCTGTTCATCCACTTTTCAAAAACAAAAAGTTCACTCAAAGTCAAAACCCCAATAAAGCATCTTAATTGTCTTAATTCAACGTTCAATATTTCAGATACAACCAGGCCCATAGCCACGGGAGGGCATTCAGGGCCAGTGTCCCCAACATTTTTTAAATACACAATAGAAAAAAATCTTGGCCCCTAAATTTTATTTGTTCCCCAAACCTTAAAACTTGGCTGCGGACCTGGATACAACTGCGCTGTTTGCCATGATTTTCTTTCTTTTGCACTCACGCAAAGTTGCAATTCCTTTATTTCACTTGCGAATCACGTTGCAAAACGTCTAGCCCGATAATTGTGTGGCTTAATAGTATTTACCTGGTGTAAAAGGTTTTAATTTGGGTAACAAAACGCTCCGTATTCTCAAAACAGGTGTTTTCAAACACTGCAAAGCTATTAGTTTTTAAATTAGTCGTTGTTCCAACCCTCACCTATAGTCACGAATCTCGNAGAAATTACTGAAAGCGTGCTATCTCAAGTACAAGCTGCAGAGATGGGATATTTGCAACGAGTTCAAGGCGCGACGCTTCACGAAATAAAGTGCGCAGCGGTGAAATTCGCAAAACCTTGATGTCGCACNACTTCAGGTAGAGAGCTACCAGCTTCGATGGTTCTGCCATATGCTTAGAATGCCACTAAGCAAGGTTGGTGAGTCCTGCTATTTACACCCACGGAAAAGCAATGCGGTGGCCTACCAAGGACCAAGGGGCTTGATTACACCTTCCACTTTTGTTTGGTCCTGTCTTGGAGTGGGACCAGCGGATTAGAGGTTGATGAAAACCACAACTTCTGCGTTTCACGTCTCTTAGTGTTGCTGTCCAGTGGAAAAACGAGTGTGAAAATGATGAGTGAACAAAACGCAAGCACACATGATAAGGATTGTTTTCGCTGCAAGCGATAATAAAACTATGCCTTTGCAATGGTAGAATTTCTTGAAAGCTCGCTTTGAACACCGGTGCGACAGCGTTGAAGTCAAGCCGGAATATTTACAGAATATTAGCAAATTGTTAAGCAAATTTTTCTATTGGTTTTGGAATCACAGGCCTAGCCAGGAGTTCCAAGGAGACCATCTGCCCCCTGAAATTTCTAGCATATCTTGTCAAGTCATGCATTGAGATGCGGTGTCCCAAACAAAATGCTCGCTTAAAGTGAAAAGATTTACCACCCAAATTTCGTGCTGGGTACGCCACTGCTTGGAATTGCAATTATTTCAAATTTATGTCATTTGTTTTTGTTTATTGTTATTTTACTGCCACGTCTTGAGCATCATCATACGCTTATTGTGATCAAATATGTTAGTACAGTAGAATTTGCCTAATTCGTCACCTCAAGGGGATTAGAAAAAAGTGACCATTTCGGCGAAGTGACGAAACAGGTGAAAACTCTATCATAGAAACTCGTATACTTTATCATAGTAACTCGTATACATAGCAGTAGCGAAGGAGCACTATCTGCCGCCTCTGGCCCCAGAAGAAAATTCCGCCCCCTGGTGCGGGCAGTGGTGTTGTATTTATTACGTCATCGTGCTCAGTCAACTATGGTACCGCTTTTCCATTTTTCCCTTGTAACAGTGGCAGATGGGGCCTCACAAGTCGATTATCCTCGGGACCTTGCATCAGCTAAATCCGACCCTGCGTAACTGAAATGATTTGAGTACAACAGGGCTATGTTGAGTCAAGAAATGAGGCAAAATCCTTTTTTGACGAAGTTAGTTCTAAACGGAGAGGTTTAGAGGATGACATTCTTTCTGCTTTTGCGCTTCAATTGCCACGTTGCATCGCCTGTTTACTTTATTTCTACTGTATAACGAACCGCCTGATATGCAATAGCTCGTTCGACATGAAATAGGAGGCGGAGCCAAAGGTGAAACGCGAGAGCAATCTACAAGGAGATAGCAGTTTTAACGATTTGCAAAATATGCTATTTCTTGTCTCTTCCCTTGCGCAAGCCGCAAAAGAGCAAGTGACGGTGCTGGGCCGGTACGGCGTTCATATCTGTATAAATATCTGGGTCGAGTTAAATGTGAATGAAGTTTACATGTCGCAAGCGACTTTTTTCGTGGCGATTGCTGCATACATCCAATGATATATTAAAAAAATGTTCCCCCTAGTGATTTTGACCCCCCCTGCTGCGAAATCCCGACGACGGATCTGACTGTAATTAACGTTACTGCGATTAGTTGGGTGAAATTTCGCTCATTTGGACTACATAAGACGAAAAACAATTGGTACACAATGTTTTCCATTACTGGGTGCCCAGCATTGCAACACAGCGCTCACATTTTCTCAACAAAACCTGCGTATATTAACGCCCTGAGATAAACAGCGTTTTAGTCACCTATTAGCATTCTCCACCGGATGAGCGAAAGTATTGAGCAAGTAAGCAACTTTCCTTTCCTATCAATAAAGCATGGAACAATAGCTTAACTACTGCAGAGCTTTCTGATAACTGCGGCAACTAGTTGCTTAACTGCTTTAAAAAGTCCAGCTGCAACTGTGGCAGATGGACCTTGACCAGCGAACGATGCTGTTGCACAGGATTGCCAGATCTACTTTGTGCCAAGGGGCACAATCTATTCCAGAAAAGAGTAAAAAAGCCAAATGCTAAGAAAAGAGCCAAATGCTAAGAAAAGGGGCCAAAAAGGGCCAACCACTTTCCAAATTTATCAGCAGTTCCAAAGTCTCATTAACCCATACTTAGTAACTTATTAAATGGCAATTTTCCTCAATCACAATTGTAGCTCAACAGCAAAACAAGTAGCCTACATGATGAAAGATCGCAAGAGAAGAACTTATTTTACGTGTGTAGTCATAAACGGAGGTAAATTTACCAGCTTCGATAAGTGCAAAAGCGATCAACAACAATCTGAACAAAACAAACAAACACGTGCACCACCTAAACAACAGTAAGTTAGGTAACGTAGCAATATCACTGCTACCTCTAAAACTGCAGCAAGTAACAGTTTTGTTTGTTTTTTGTTAATTTTGGTGACGGCAATTTGCGGAAGGCCGAAGCCTGAATTGTGCTTCTTGCCGGGCCGGTGAGGTGAACGCTCTTGCCCAAGGAGCGCTACNGCAATTCACTCAGTGGTAGTGGGTCGAACGCCCAACTTTCCAATAGAGAGGCGGACACTTTACCACTGAGCTATTGCCGCCCTAACAGGTATTCCGATGAACTTACTTTCAGATGAACTCAGAAAATCCAATCTACAAAATGTACAGGATCCTAACAAAATTTTGTAATCGAAAACCTTCAAAATATAGGAACTTGGTGAAAACCTGCAATCAGTCAGTGAAAAAATATGGCTTCTCAGACATGACCAAGGGTGGTCAGATCTNATTCTTGCAAGTGACCAGTCTATCCTTGAAACTGGCCCAAAAAATCCAAAGGGCCAAACGAGAATTTTGAGGCCAGCAAGTGTTANTTGGAACCAAATTTCTCAAATTTGGCTCCACAAGGGCCAACCTGGCAACCCTGATGCTGCAGCTTGCTAGAGTAGACGCGTTTTGAGTAGATTCCCGAAATAGCGGCCATTGTTACGCAATAATATTGAGATAGGTAGCGACAAAGCGTTGGTGAGCATAACATGGTAGGAACCATTGCTTTATATTATATTGGCTGTGTCGCCCGCATTTGCCAAAGAAGATTCTCATGGGGCGTGGGACTTAGCTGATGAAATTAAGAAAGCTTAAATTGTAATCAGTCTGAATAATTTCCTCACCTGTTTTCAATTATCTCTGCTTACAGTAAGCGACCAGATTTTGCCGCCCCGTGGAGCGTGCCGCCCCTGGCTATACCCAGAGTAACCAGTGGGTTGCTACGCCACTGATACATAGTGCTCTTATTTGCAGCAAAATAGACGTTTTTGACATTATGGTTGAATACAACAATTTGTTCCTCTACTCTATCTGGACTAGAATAAGACGAACAGAAATGTAAACAAAAGATGAAAAAGTAACGAATTGAGCATATTGACGAATTAGACAAGTTCTACTGTAGTTGTTTTTAAACATACTTGAGCCAAATCGATCTGATCTTCTACGAATTTCCCCAACTCTCTCACAACTTCACTTCGATGCTGACGGGTTTCCGACCAGGTTAATTCTATATCTGCGACAGCAGACCTGAAATAGTGTTGCAAGAAATACTCCAGCTGTATAGCCTATACAGCGATGATGTTCGCTGCACTGTAATACTCCAGCTGTACAGCCTATACAGCGATGATGCACGCTGCACAAACAGCCTATACAGCGATGATGTACGCTGCACTGTCTCCATTGATACAGATACGTGGTGCGCATGAACTTTTTAATTTAGATTTTTATTTTAAGTTCTCAATATTCTTTAGTTTCCGCGGCTTATTATCTCATCAGCAAGGTAAACATATTAAACCAGCAGTCTCCGACTTGGTATACTGAAAAACAATAAGACTGTGGTAATAGTTTATTTCTCAAATAAGGGCAGACAAGAAAATGTTACCCGTTAGTTCGAATTTGTTGCACCTTGAACTGTCGTATAATTGGCCATTTTGGGTCTGTGTGGTTCTGGAAGAAGGTGATTGAGTGTGAAAAGATAGATTTAAAAGAAACAGTGATCACGGGAAAACGTTGATCGAAGAGAAAGCCTCCACTAATAAAGGAGATTATTGAACCATTGCAAATTTATGTTCCCTTGTTTGATGCAAATGTTGTAAAGATAAACAGCTATCGAAATGCTGGAATGGTGTCGTGCAAAATTTGTATGGAAAAATATAAATCGAGTACTATTAACCATTTATTCGAGTCAACTGATGTTTACTGTAACTATATAGCGAGTGTATGTGAAACAACTCACCAATGACAGTGTTGTTACATTGTTTCAGTTACAAGCACTGTTGCTTTTGTGGTTGCTGCAATCAAGGTTTCAACGGAAGTGGGGGATCCAGGGAGGCAGTCTGGGGCAACTTCTCCCCCAAACGTCTGTGGCGCTCCGTTGAATGACGGCCCTGTCTGGTGCCCATGGAAGTAGAAACAAAGATAAAAAATGCTCCAAACTAAACTATATGTTCTAAAAATTGGGGGGCATGGACCCCTAGGCCTCTCCTGGCTACGCCTAGGAGTCCGCAGTATGCTGCATCGTAGTTTTGCAACTTAAATGTGAGTGGATGAGTTTCTTGACGGAACTAAGCCTCTGATTGAACCGTAATGCAGCGTGTAAAAAGCTGTACATACATGTACCTACGTTAGCATTAACAAACAACTTGCCGCTATCGGATAAAAATGCATTGAGCGTGCTCGATTAGCTGTGCCATTGCAAAAACTGCCATTGTCCGATACAACGGGGGGCAGCCGGTCAATTGCACCACCCGAAGTTTTCAAAATCATGTGAAGTGTTAGGTATAACAACAAGTTACAACCATTTTGCCCTCCCCCTGAAAACACCAGCTGGTTGCGGCCCTGTGTGCGGTAATGGCTGGATTATTGAAAAAAACGCTTTCAGCCAATATTTGTGATGCGCATTGCTTCGATATTCAATTCGATGAAAAGACGGATCTTGCCAACGATTTCCCGTTACATTGGCAAGCTCAATTGATTTCATATGTTCGCTTTCCTGACAAGGAAAGCATGAAAGTCGTCGATCATCAGACCTATCTGTTTTGTCTTCCTACTGGCACAGACACCACTGCAGCCAGTATCTTTGCAAAATTCGCCGAGAACTTCTCAGAACACGGCGTGACGTGGTTGAAATGCAAAATTGTGTCCATAGACGGTGCAAGGACTATGATCGGCATTCGAAATGGCGTTGTTGAACTCATAAAGCAAGTCTCACCAGAAATTGTGAACAACCAATGTGCCATAAACCGTGAAGCATTGGAGGACAAGAAGCTAGACCAGTGGTTCTCAACCTTTAAGCCACAGACTATTTTCCGGCCAGTATAAATCTTCACGGACTCAAGATAGACTAAGTCTACGAGAATGATACAAACACTAATTTTGGCGAATTCGCTTCATCGCACACATTCACAAATTTCAATGAGAACCTTGTCTCTGAGTTTGTTTCACCAGTTTGTCGAAATAAGGGCTTGTGGTCTTCAACGCATATCACCTGATGTGTTTTCCGGTTGAAGATGATATCCGCGCTTGCTTCTAAAAATAGTTATATCGTTGAAAAACAGCTTCACAACGGTATGTAGTTGGAAAAAGAAAAAGAGCTTTTGTTGCCTGCGGACACAGATCAGAGAGATTTGGTTCCATTGTCTGTACATCCACTCAAAATTGAATCAGACTCCACAGCTGTCGACTTTGCAGCTCAATCAACGGTTCAGCAATGCAATCCACTTCACGATAAATCTGTGGCTCTGGCACCTCAAAAGTGCTTCGCATGTTTATGATGTAATTGTGAAAAGGGATGTACTGCATTTATCCATCTCGGTGCGATGTAATTAGGCGCTCAAGAAAGATGTGACGAATCCAGCGGAAATCAATTTCTACCTCTTCTGCAAATGTGTTTGATGCCGAAAATGCAGATATTCTTCCATTTTCAATTCGATGGATCCACAACTGTATTTTGCTTTTAAACATGACGATGTCTTGGACACATCTAAAACTATTTTACCCTTTCCGTGCATGGAGCTGTTTAGCGGATTCAAATGTATAAAAAATCACTTAAGAATACTTGGCAATCCACTTGCTGTCGATGACTCGTTCAGCAAAGTTATGATTCTGTTCTTTCAATAACGCACCGGTGGCATTGCGTGGGTCACTCTTTCCAGAATATTTCCTCATGAACCAACGGATGTTCAAATGAAACAAACGTCCAGTGTGTTCTTCACGCGTCTCGCCAGTGTTTTCTTTCTCACCAATGTCCAGTGTGTTCTTTCCCACATCATTTAAAAATAGTTAGATCTTCCTAAATTTCTTCGCTGTCTGATTTTTTCTCGGCGAAGAAGACAATAGCTAGAGTACATGAATATTAAATTTTCCTTTTTCATAAAATAATAAAGTTTTTTGATTCTCATCATAGCCAAAGCACCGTCGGCACAAACAGGCACGTAGTGAATTCATGAAAGTTGATGTTACTTAGTGAAGGATTCTACTTTCTTAAACATTTCTTTTCTTGTAGTATGTTTGGCTACTGGACAGCCAAAGAAAAATTGATCCATGTAGTCNTCAGTCGCACGGTATTGCACGAACACCATACACTGTGCATCGTTTCCTAAAGCTATGGTCTCGCCTAACTCTGAATTACGATTTCCACTTCGNTTTGCAGNAGCAATNGTTTATTTCAGAATATCGACTGNGAGTTCTTGGATGAGCCACTTAATGGTGTTGTTTGAAGAAAAACCATNGTTAACTTATTAGATACGACAGGAATGTGCAACCCTTAGCCCGCGGGCCAAGAGGCCCAAACTTAAATTTTATTAAGAAAGGTCCAAACTTAAATTTTATTAAGAAAAAAAATATTGTGGGAAGGTCCAAACTTAAATTTTATTAAGAAAGGTCCAAACTTAAATTTTATTAAGAAAAAAAATATTGTGCTCTTTACTTACCCTTATGACTACGCCAGTTCACCCGCACTTGGTATTCACTTTATACAGACCCAATTGCTCCACAAGCAAGCATTACAGTTGTAAATCTTAATGTCAGATCACTGACCTGAAGGAAATATCGGGCGTGTTATCGGGTTCGCAGATCGTAGCCCTGCGCGAGGCTTCACCGGTGCCTGGCTACGTTAGAAAAGCCTAACTAGTTTTAACTAGCGAAATATTGACATAACGTTTATCAGGCTCAGCGCCCAACCGCAACTCTGACTAAACGTGAACCGCTGTGATGTCCACACCTTGTGAAACAATAGCGATTTAATCAAACAAACACACAGAGAACACAGGTTAACAGTATTGCCGATCTTCAGTAGGCGCGATTTGTCTAACCCGCAGAGTTTGACACATGCAGCTGCGGCCCGTGGACCAATCTGGTTATGTGTGCATTTGGCCCGACAGTGCTGCTTGCTACCCCTGAGCTACGGCCTCAGTACACAACCCTTTAACAACCGCGCCGGCCTGCATATAAGCCGGCACATTTTTGGCAATAACTTGCCAGCCTCTATAGCTAGAGAGCTGTTCAAACCCTCTACAGATTCGGCAAGTCTTCTAGTTTCGATTAAAAAAAATTATTTGATTTAAGTGTGGGTTTCCTCTTGGTGACGTCACAAAGAGGGCATGTTTTTGAATTTTTGACCAACTTTGACGGGCCCTCGGCGCCAATCCAATGAGCCATTTTTTGGCTAAAACTTTGTTTTGGAAATTACACGATCAGCCGCGTCTATTGAGCCCTTGACAGACTTTCTAGCATGTTTGGAACCAAAGCTATGGCCCAAAAACCCCATTTTACCCCCAAATCAGAAAATTGCAGAAAATGCATTTGAGTCTCCCATTGGCGGCTTGCGCGATAGCGATAATTCGCCGCTAGAACATGATAGCGAGCTATTCGAACCCTCGAAAGACTCGTGAAGTCTTGTAGTTTGCACGGTAAAAAAATCTTTGAAATTTGGGTTTTTCGGTGGGTGTCGTCAGAAAGAGGGTAGGTTTTGCTTTTTTTTTATTCTTTTATGACGTCATCACCCGAACAATGAGCCAAAATTGTGGCTCAAAGTTTGGTATTTTCGGCAGGAATATGAGGCTTTAGAGCCCTACATCGACTTCCTGACGTTTCTAGTGCCCAAGTTAGGGCCAGAAGACCCCAATTCCCCGGGGAATATGCCGAGTGATTTCAGGGGATTTCCCTAATTAATTTCTGCTTATTTTGCCATAACTGCTTGGCTCGATGTCCTTCACAAAGACCTCGAAACAGACCGGTCGCCACGGGGGGAGGTTTTAGTGGGCGTAGCCCCCCAAACGAAGACCCAAGGCCCCATATTGAAATATGAAACACTACAGTACTGGAAAAATTATTATGGATTTTTTATTTTCCCAGGAAATTGGTGTATTTCTCTGATTTTTAGGTTATTTCTCTTATTTTTCGTCACATGAATGAAGGTTAAGGTTGTTCAAAGAAAAGAAACTGCAATTCCACATAACCCAGATTCATGTGGTGTGAAACCGTTTATTATGACGTAATAACTACTTAATCGAATATCAGAATCAAAAAATAATTCGGCTGAACCTGAGTGGTCTCTACTGCCTGATGGACCAGTTTAGTCTGAAATAGTTTGTGAAGCTTCGTATTTAGCCAGAATTTTAAAGTATTTCAAAAGTTTTCCTTGCTATTTAATGGGATAAGAATAGACACCAGCAAAATTACAGGTTTTTGAACGAAGTTAGAGAGATGGGAAAGAGAAAAGATTTGATCCCCAGAAAAAGAGGACAAATCACCGTTTTACTCAAGGTTAGTGATCTCAAACAGAAAGACACTGCCAAGGACTTACATGCACCAACTCTAACTGCTAGTACTGTAAGAAAGGAACTGGAAGTGGAGAGAGAGATGGACAGTTTAAGGATAGGAAAATGTGGACGGAAGAGGAAAACAAGACCTAGGCTTGATCGAAAAATCAGAGTAATGGCATTAGCAAGTAGAAGAGCTTCAAGAACTTTCTTTGGAATTGGCAAACGAGAGTATTATGGTGGACAGGAGAACCACCAAAAACGTCATTTTGAGCAAGGTCTGAAGGCATACAGGCCTAGAAAAAAAGCCTCGATTAACACAGAAAATCAAGCAGCCGAGATATGAATGGACTGTACAGCATGAGAATTGGACATCAGAAGAGTGGTCCTAAGGAAGCTCTTGATAAAGGTTAAAAGCGAATATAGAATAACGTTTCTGTTGTTGACAATGCTCTTCTAAAGAATTTAGATCAAATACAGTATATAGTGGTTCTCACCTTATTGTAAACATTTATAGTCAATTTTCTTAGCCAAAAAGTTGTTACTGAGGATGCTTTGGGAGCTGTTCAAGAACAACCAGTGATGATTTCCTTCATCACATAGCCTACCAATGACCTTAAACGTGGGTTTGCTTCTTTGTTTCAAGTTATTTATTCGGAGGAATTAACCGCTGCAGCAGTTGATGATGGGGTGCAGACAGTTAGCCGAAGGTCTAGTGAACAATTTCTGCCAGCATGTTTGAAAAAACAGTCAAACTTCCCACCAAGATCATGGTTTGGAGGCAATACTGGTTCATGGAACCAGCCGATTACACATAATAGAAGGATCCATGAACCAAATAAAATATGTAAGTTCTAGAAAGACGCCTGCTAGTGCTACGACATGGTAGCGAGTGGTTTCCCGGCAGCGACTTCAGTTTGCAGCAGGATGGCGCTCCATGTCATACTTGAAAGGTCTCCAAGGCGCTAACCACAAAAAGAACGGCAGATCAAGGTGTGGTTTTACCGCAAAAGGATGACAAGATTTTGCAAAATCTTTATTGAAAGAGCATGCCTGATAGGATCAAAGCTTTAACCGCCTCCGAGGGAGGACCAACTAAATACATAGCTGCTTCAGCATGTGACGAAAACATTTTTAAAGTTGCTTCGTTAGTGACATAACGTTTTTTAAGTTGTTTTGTTTGTTGTATTGACTTTGTGAATGAAGAACACGTAATCGAAAAATAAAAAATCCATAATAATTTTTCCAGTACTCAGTGCTGTATAAATCAGTGTTTTTGCCAAATTTGAGAGTGTCAAGCCCCCCTATTGAAGACATTCTGACGACGGTTCTGCCTCGAAATCCAAGCGCTCGAAGTTCTTGTAGAACATCCAACCAACTACTTGGCCGAAAAAAGGTTTAGTGCTCTGGTAATTGATTAATATCAAGACAGGAAAGTGGAGTTGTCTTCTTAGTGGGAACTAATGTGAGGAGCGTTGGGGCAAGATGTTGCAACAAACTGGTCTAAAATTGCAAGAAGTACTCAGGAACACCAAGCCATTAATATAATTGCATACTTTAATTAAATACTGTAAATGATGATGTTCTTTGCACATTTTTGTGCTTATTATTTTGCAGTAGGTATTCGTTATTTTAGTTATTTAAACAAAATTTCTACATCGTTTTTAGAGTCTAATCCGACTTCACGGCTTTTCTTCAGCAACACTATGTAGTGTTGGTTGTGCGAATGAGATTTTCGTTGAACAAAAGAGTGCGAACGGTCTTTTTAAAGGTTGAAAAGCAATGGTTTAGAGTATTTTTAATCTATGTTTCTACTTCTCTAGGCACCAAAAAGAGGCGCATTTATATCAGAGGAGCGCCATGGACGTTAGGGGGGAAAGTTTCCCCAAAATGAACCCCCCTGGATCCGCCACTGTGACGAGGATATAGTGCGTTGTGCTTGTTTTTATTAAAATCATCCCATACCGAACATTAAAAACAACATGAGACGTGCCAAGAAATGTTTGTCGACAATGCTGGTGTTGTCAGGTGATACGATATGTCGTTGGGGCGTTGCGACAGATAGGACACTTTGGGTTGCCTTGATATCAAACAGGGCCTTTTTTCATCTTATTTTCAGGGCACAATAACCTCGAAATACCGCAACAAGCAAGGGCGTACGCAAGGGGGATTGGGGTTAACCCGCCCCCCTTGAGCTTGACATTTTACAAAAACTGTATAACCTGCGCGCGAAGGGGAATAATTATTTTCGCATACTTTTTGCTTGTTANTTTGTCGATTTAATGCAAATACCACGGAATGAATTTGCATGCAGATTTCAAGGAATATTGTAAATGGGCCAAAAGTAGTAATTAGGTTTTGGTGGAAATATGGATTATCGTCTGCATCCAGAAAGCATCTCACCACTTTTTGCAGACCTTGCCCACAATGCATGTTTAAGATTGTGTTCCGCGATAGTTCACTTTATCCAAAACAATCGTCTTTATTTTGTCTGCTATGGCTGATCAGCGCAAACTTTACCAAAACGTTGGTTTGGAAAACATGAATATGACGTCAAATTATGACGTCACAAACATGGCACACCAAATACAAATGACACCATACGCCACTGAATTAACCCCCATAAAAAGTTTCTGCGTACGCCACTGGCAACAAGTAATGTTTGCTGCCTGCGGTCGTATGTCATCTCAGTCTAAGGACTTCTGCTCGGGTGGAGGGAAATGGCCTTGGCTGGATAGAAAGGTGCGCAGATCAGAGGCAATTCCTCCCAGTAAGCGTTTTAAAAAGGAACGATTTCAAGACAAACACAAGGGTAGTTTAACATCCTAGATTTGATGCAGATTTGCGAGTAATCATTTCATCAATTTACTCACTCCACAATCACATTTACAAGTTTAGGCTAGGGATTCTACGTATCAAAACTGAATAGTTGAAACTACTGTTAAAATTAATTTTTAATCAAAAACCTGTCGCAACTCAGAAGGTATCGTCCGGGGTACCCCTTTGCTATGCATCACTGAACCCAAGTAGGTATTTCTGAATGCTAGAAGAAAAAGAGGTAGAGCAAACGCTATGGTATGGGCATTGCATAAATGACCGTTAAAGTCACTGCACTTCGTGCAAATTTCAGCAGGATACCAAAAAAATGAGACAATAAAAGTGAGCACCAACATAACCACAGGAAATGAAATTAAAGTTAATTGGTAACATACCCGAGTTGTTCGTCGAATTTCTTCAGAAGTGGTTCGTCGTACTGTTGAAGCTGAATTTTGTTTCCTATATTTTTCACTTCGCTTCGTACGAAGTAGCCTAGCTCATCGGTATTTCTGCGCATTTTCCTGAGAAACTTCTCTGCTGTAGAACGATTATTTAGTGGATAATTATTTCCTTCGTTTGTAGGATGCTTTTGCCAGTCACGTCTCAAGAAGATTGCTTCGTGTTGATTCTCAACACCGTTTAAAATTAAAAAATAATAGTCGGTGCAAAGACATCGTTAGTTTACTGAAGTTTCAAAAAATTAATTTGGACTATCCGATATCCACTTTCTTGAAACCAATTTCAGAACTTACCACACCGCCGCAGCAAAGGTAAAGTTATATGCAGAAAGGCACTGGATAAAATGCAGCAACTTCTGGTATGTTTCGGGAAGTTTTTAGTTCAAAAGTCGACTACAAAAGTCATTACTGCATTACCACACTTTGCAAATACTTTATCCAACGATATTTCGGAATGGATGGATCTTAATATTCCCTGCTAAAGGCAAAGTTGAAATAAACTGGGTAAGTCCGACAGAATGATGCACAATCCCGTGTTGAGTTGGAATTAACTCACCAACAACATCATCGATCGTTATTCTCTGGCATTACCGGTACCTCGAGACTCAAGACAAGATCGAGTCATCAAGAAAGGGAACAAGAAGTCCCTCTGAACTGATAGTGAACAGTCAAACACCAATTGATCTCAGTGAATTAGCTACTGATTGGAAAGAGAAGACTTGAAAATTATGGAACTCAAGTTAGTGGAACAAAAGAATTAAACTTGAACAAATCATTAATGACTTCCAGTATCAAACGATGTTGAAAATTGTATTGTGCATTCGAGCTTATTATTGTACATGATTGTTAGCACGGCGCGTGTACCTTTTGGGTCACTTTTCAGTACATTCCAATCAACGTTCCCCGACTCTTTATTTCTTCAGGACGGTGCCACCTGGGAGCGCACACATTTTATAACGTCTGCCCTCGCATCTCACGGTGCATTTCGTTTTTCGTCCTTACGAAGATGGGTTGCATCAAATATCGAAACGTTGGCAAGTATTTAACGTGTTTTTATGTTTTCACCGCCAGTAGAGCCTGATTAAAGTTCGGCCTTTTCCAATGTTAAGGGTTTTGCAATTGAGTTACCACAGCCAAATTGAGAATTTCCCTACAAACGTTATTTCAGGGATTAATAACCAATCGGAGCTTACCAACAGGAAAAAATAGCAGGAGGATGGATTGAGAAATAGGGGGAGCTCTGGAAGACACAAATACCCGGAAGTTTTTCAATGCCGGTCATTACTATCTGACCACTGTCAGGGTTGACTCCCGTTGAAGTGCTTTTATCTCTAGCCCCCTGGTTACAATTTATTGACCGCATGCAATGCGACGGATTTATTTAACAATTGGCGGCAGGCCAAAGCCTGAATATAAATGCTTTTTGTCGGGGCGGTTGCGGTGAACGCTTTTGCCCGAAGCACTCACTGTACGTGGATCGACCACCCAACCTTCCAATTGAGAAGCGGACATTCTGCCAATGAGCTAAATATTGACATCAATTGCAAAAACTTTGAGAGACAAAGGAAAGACTTATGAATTGTTACATTAAATCTTTGGCATGGAAAAACTGAACAATTGTGACTTACGTTTTTTTGTGTCCTAGCAATAGTGTATANTTTTATTATTTCTAACCAAACGCAATTTAATTGATTTTACCGAAATTTTCCACTCTATCGCCGAATATTAGTCTTGAGTCGACGATAAACTTTCTAGACTTTTCCACTGCCGGTTACGGTCTGTTGAAAACCACACGATCGTCGGAGACAAGACCACGCGCAAGCGGAGAGATTCCTTGTCAATCAGAAGTGCTGAATTGCCGTTTGCGATCCGAGTTAACAATATTGTAGCCGTTCTAGTGGAGGAGTTCTTATTTGGCCTAAGTAATTTGATCTTGCGAATTGTTCTTGGCAACAGTAATTCTGTTGCCACTGGGGTCAGTCTCGTTAACATCAGATTGCTGCCTTTTTCAACATCAGATAACATCATATTTTTCGCTACAGTTTCATATAAGCTAAATGCTTCTATTACCAATACCTAACAAACCGCAGTAACGCTCGTTGTATCGGAAATAGAGCAATACATCGTCATTAAATAGAGGAGTCGTTTGTAATTTATGCAAACTGTTATTCTCAACGCAGTGGAGAGAGCTTCTTCAGTTTGGAACGATAACCAAACACGCATTCTAAGTCATGAATCTAACTTATATTTGACATAAAAGGATTAGGAAATGTGGAAAATAAAAACAACAGCCCAGTCGACATCAGATTTGTCTCAAAAAAATCAGACATCAGAAATTTATCTGAAAACATCAGATCTGATGTTAAAACATCAGAAGTGGCAACACCGAACAGTACGTAGTTTCTCATTTTGTTTCAATGTCAACATTCGCTAGTAACTTCTTGCGCAGGACTGAGGATGTGAAACTCACGAAACGAGTTTACTTGTGTAAATAAATTGCGATTGATTCGCTTGGTGTGGGTCACTGCTGTGACTCAACTATCACCACCTACCCCGTTAGTCTTTAAATCATAATGGCATGCTGTCAAAACTTTCTTTGATTTTAAACTTCCCAAATTGAACCTCTCTCCAAATTTCGAGTGGCTCTGGCAGGGCCAGATTTAACTGATGCGAGGCCGTAGGCCAGGGGCGGGCAACCTTTTGCGGTTTGCGTGCCGAAATCGGCTAAATCAATGACAAAATTCTTCCGCGTGCCAACCAATATTTGTGAGAACATACTACTTGACATCCTTAAAGGTGTATGTGAAGTGCCTTGAAGCACATAAGGGTTAAATTAAATAACGGATAGTTAACAAACGAAAATGAAGAAATGGACACCGAGTTTCATCAGATAATACTGCGACTTGTGAGTTATTAACTTTTCCATTTGAAGAGGGAGGATCTTGTTTCCGAGGCCTCGCTCACGTGCTGGATAGAAGCGTTCGCGTGCCAAGTTCGGCACGCGTGCCGGGGGTTGCCCACCCCTGCCCTAGGCTAATCCACTTGTGAGGCCCCCTCTCCCATTGTTGTGAGGAAAAAATGGAAAGCGTCAATCGATTTGGGAAAATCCGAAAATGACGCTCTGAGAGTACAGTCAATAAAAATTGTATATCATCACTGGAGTCCCCACGATCACTGCGTTTGTTGCTGCCTTCAGCGCAAAAGCGTTCAATTGCACGGTATTGTTGAAATCATACCAGGCTACCGAGGCCAGGATTATTAACTGCCACATGCAAACCAACCGAAATCGTCATAATTGAAATATTTGACAAAACACATGGCCTACGTTTTTTATAAGAATCACATCTGTTTTTTCTTATCTGTGTTCTATATAGTATGTGTGGCGGCAAGAAGACTTTAAAGGACAACGTGAGGACCACGTTGCAACTTGTTCATCACGGCTGTAAAAATCTCACACACACGAGCAAAACACGTCACCTAAAACGCACCCAAATGGTTGTAACTGATAGGT
>JGI24021J15306_10001118_pt1 | contig 24855 bp, 10 predicted proteins | sample Ectturendosymbi1_FD_15306 | JGI IMG/M metagenome (IMG submission 15306) | reverse complement strand
GATAAGTACAAGCTGAATCATTGCAAGGAGATGGGAGCAGAACCAGGCAGGAGATTCCTCATACAGCCGGCTGCAAAGCTAGAGCCTGAATCGTTGCATTCTAACCAATTAATACGGACACTATCTGTACCGCGAATTTCCATGTAAATAGCATTAAGGTGCAATTGAATCTATGTAGCATGTTATTGTTAAAAAGTTGTGCTGTCGTGCGAAGGTAAAGTAGTCAACAAACAATACTTCATCGTTAACAAACTTTCATTGCTTTGTATTATGCTTGTTCTATGGCACTCAGCATTTTGATAATGAATGCTTGGTTTCAGAAAAAGTGTGAAATGTAATTGAATTCATTTTCCACTTTCCAGCAGTAAGATCTCTTAAAATGTTATTGTGAAATGTTGCTAGCATTTCCTGTATTTTAGTCAACAAATATTGATGAAAATTCCAGGTGTTGCTGATATTCATGCCGGTGAATGATTTAATCTTCTTTTGAAGTGTTTGCTACTGCCTTTCATAGGTTATACTTTATAATTCTACATAAAGGTCTGGCTTTTCATCTCCTGTATTGGACTAAATGCAGAGTAAGTGTCTGTACCCCACAAGTGAAACAAGCAAGGAATCTTCCGCAAATTATTAATAGGAAATTGATTTCACGCAATGCTAATGTTGCGATCGGAAAGCCCGAGCGGCATGTGCGCAAAGCTTCGCACCGTAGCAGCAAGCAACAATAGAGATCACCCGACGAGATCACTCGATTGTTGCTTGTTCGCGCTATATACTGCACATATATTTTTGTTCTTCGCGCACATCCCGTTCGTGGTGAATCACACAATCAACGCAACACCACCGGAGAGGTTGCAACACTAACAAGTTAACATTGCTTGTAGATGTAAGGACTGATACCTGAGGAGTGAAGTTACTTGAATACACATCTGTGTAGGTTTGAATCGTCGCAAAACGAAGAAAGCAGAGCCCAATCGACTGATTCCTCGAAAGCCTACGGACAGGGCCGGATTTACCTATAGGCTTTGCGCCTAGGGCCTCGAGATCCAAGGGGCCTCCAGCAAACTGTGGTACGCATAGAGTCAATCGCCGGTATATGATCAGCTCGACAATTATTCGTCAAAATTATATGCCTTAATTATTCGTGAAAATTAGTTTTTTTCACCTGTTCAGATTCGGTGTTGATAACGCCAGGGTCTTCCAACGAGTTTCCATGAATCTCACTATGGCCGTTGGTCAGCCGACTATGGTGTCGATATACTCAATGCACGTTGGCTACGTCCTGCAGTTGTTGAATCGTACGGATTGTTACGTGTGAATCAGGTGAATGAACTTGTGACTGTTGGAGTTTGAAATGCACCTGATCAAAGCTTGAACGTTGCACTGCAGATAGGAGAGTCTACGTGTACCAGGGGCGGATCCAGGGGGTGAGATTGCCCCCCCCTAAAACCTACGAAAGCAACTTTATTAACCATGATTTTGTACAATTACGAAAACAACTTTCGCGATATCTGGCCATTTTGTCGTCCATTGTTTTGTCACAGCAGTGTTGTGAAGTATACTTCGTTTTACTTACGGTAGTGAACACTTAATGGGACTTGACTAACGAACATCACTGAAAGCACCCCCCCTAACCTAACCGGCTGGATCTGCCCCTGATGTGTACTACATCCTGCTAGCATCATTATCCTAAAATAAAAACAAGGTTGCTTCTTCTGAACAATACTGCAGTTTTGCTGGCATTTCTATTACGCAAAGCTCCTTTGAGATTTTTTGACGCGATTTTTTTTCCATTTCCGTTAACTTTAATAACGTAATTCAGAAATCAGATTGCTACTGAGTACTTGCGCAAGCTTGTACTTCTCCCATGCTAAGCAAATCAGAGAAGATCTTAATGAGCTTAAATAGCAATTAAAAGCTCTACGTTTTCTATAGGCTTTAGATGAATCAGCCGACTGGGCCCTGCATTCATCTTTTTGCGATGATTCAAACTTGCGCATATCTGTATTCAAGTAACTTCACTCCACAAGTGAAAGAAGCAAGGAATCAATCGCAAATTTTTAATAGGAAATCGATTTCACGTAACACTACGCTTCGTCAGTCCTATAATCTTATTCAAATAGAATCTATTTGATTCCATTTGAATAAGATGATAGGATTTGATTATATTTGAATAAGATGATAGGACTGTCGATGCTAGTGTTACGTGAAATTGACTTCCTAATAAAAATTTGTGATTCATTCCTTGCTTCTTTCACTTGTGGAGTGACGTTACTTGAGCTATAGCATGCAAAAACTACTTTGCCAAGTGGCAACCACAGAACTCTTACCCAGAGGAGACAAAGAAAATGGTCACACCAAGAAAATGACAAAAGCGCGTTTGGACTGGTGCCTTATAGTAATGGTTCTTAGTTTATCCAACCTTGCGGACCCTTATTTTGTACCTTGATGGTCACTACAGCAGCTGCTCAGGAGGAAGGTCTTTTCAAGATTCAAACGAATTAAAACTGATTTAAAGGGTTGCAATGTTCCAAGAGAGGTTGCCCACACTAAGCATTCGGTGCATTTAAAGTGACAAATTTAGACAACATAATTTTAGTGAATTCCTAGATGATTTTGTTATGAAGAAGGCCAGAACAAAACCTTTTTTAATTGTTTACTGTGCTTTGTTCAGTCTTACTTGATTCGGTGTTTGTAGCATTTCGAATGTTTTTCAGTAATGACAGCATAAGGGATGTTTACACCAGTCCCGTCCCTATGGGGAGCATTGGTGGGCTCACTCAAGCCCTCGAAATTGAAATATGAAACACTGTAATTAGTGGAGATTTTATCAAATTTTTAGAATGTCAAGTCCCGCTATGCAAATTTGAAGCCCCCTTTAGTGAAGACTTTCTGGCGAGGGCTCTGGTTTAAACAATTCCATGTCATTGAACGCTTTCGCGTCGAAGGCAGCAAAAAGCGCAATGATCGTGGAGCATTTTAGTAATGATATAGAATTTTTCATTGACCCTACTTTTGAAGCGTCCACATCGTCATTTTCGGCTAAGCTCAAAATGAATAGCGCTTTCCATTTTTCTTCGTAACAGTGGGAGAGGGGGCCTCACAAGTGGATTAGCCTAGGACCTCGCATCAGCTAAATCCCGCTCTGCCTACAGAACACCTAGAGCTTTCAATTGTAAGCACCACTACTAATTTCAATGGAAAACGCTAGTAATATTTTACAAAAACAGCTATATTAAACTGCAAACCCAAGTAAAGGCGCGCTGCAAATAAGAGACGACACTGCAGCTGATCGAGAGGTTCACGTAGTTCACGAGTGACGAAGGCTGAACAAAGAGATTGATATTCAGATTGGTAAAATGAACGCATATTTATATAAGTTTTATCGTTTTGTGGTCCCAAAACGGAAGCTAGCAACGGCTGTCCGTTTTAAAATAGTCACTATTACGATCCTCTCTGACAGGGGGTCGATGAGGGACCAGGTGGCATGGCTACATATGTGACCTTGTGTTGTTCTGAGTAGGTGTGAAGTCAGTAGGAGACAAGATTTTACGAGATTGCTCAAGACTGTGACGGGCTGCCTAACCAATCACTATATTCAGCCATCGACATGCAGAAGCGTTACGTATTGGGAAAGAATCGAGATTTGTAAAAAGTGTCAGACAACTTCGAATAGATTAAAAATTTAGGTGAATATGCACACTGTTGAAACAAAAACATCCAGATTGCTTCTAATCACAGCAACATTTGCGTGTTTCTTCGTGCGTTCATTCGGCCTTTTACTGCTTTGGCTTCCTGTGCAGAACGTCATCCGTACGTGATGCTGCTAGGTACTGGAGACCAGAGATGAGCACGGATCAGGACTGGCTCGGACAGAGAAAAGTTTTGTTGTTTAAATGTGATTAATTTAACCATGCCAAATTTTTAGTTGTGATCCGATTTTACAGATTTCCTTAATTTTGGAAACGCCAAAAATGTTGGTGTCTATTTGGCTCATGAGAGAAAGGAGCTGCTGAAGCTATCTTACCTTCAGTCAATCGTGTTTGGCAAAATAGGCAATATCTCCATGCTTTTCCCACTCAGTGGTCGTTCGTAGCTTTTTAACTGAGGGCCGGACACTGCATCATTGATCCAACGCCCTCACTGCACTAATTGCGTTGCCAGCTAAGGTTCTTCAAAAGTATTCCAATACAAAATTGCTACTGATCAAACTATTACTCCTCTCAAACACACATGATTCCCCACTGAACAATTTAACTTTTCCGTTAAATGTGATGAGCTTCTTGTAGAAACACCTTCCATAATGCTTTCGAAAGTACAGATCTTATCGAACGGCGTAAAATATGTTGATCATTTAAATAAATAGTTTGATACCAGTTTAATGCATTGCGACATTTGTTTTGGGGTTTCTGTAACGTTTGTTGGAAACCTGGTCATTCATTGGCAAATCTACTATAGTTTATACATTTTTATTCCAGCAGGTCTATTGGAAAACAGAGAGTGCGAAAATTTGCAGGGAAAATAGCTGGTAATTCTGAAGAAAGCGTAACCTGCTGGAGGTGAAGCAATGCTCTAGGCGACCCAACGGATTTTGCACTTTGCGCAATGCCACAACATTTTTCAGGCTTTTGATTGAGGTAGACGTGACGTCCCAGACTGAACCAGTGTTTCTGCAATCGGCTGTAAGCGCACGCAATTCTGACTGCGTTTCTTTGATTTTTTTTTATTTTCTGGAAGGTGCGAAGTTTATGTGTTGCAAGCAGAGACAGTATTTGGCAGGTTGTGACAGAAGGCAGCTAGAACAAACTTCACTGAGCCTGATGTGAAAAGTTGGTGATTCAGTAAACGTTTTGGAAAATAAAAGATTCCTTCGTATTGCTTCAATAAAACTTAGTTAAATTTTGCAATCATCTGCTGTATATGAATTATTCCAGTAAAGTATCAGCCAGTGTAACTCACAGCAATGCTATGTGGTGATTTTTGATGCACGTTTAGGGAAAAAGTGACGCAATCACCAAATGAAATCACAATAATCTTTTCACAAACTGGTTTCCTCGCCAACATCATTTGAATCATTTTTTTAAGACTGAGGATATTGGAGTGTTAGTTTTCACTTCTGGTAAATCCTTCATGTGTGTGCTCCAGCATCTCATTGAATTCAATACTTAGAGAGTTAAAGCAATACACTCTGGTCAATTCATAAAAGACAACATTATGTGGGCGTGTTTGATGGTTACGATTAAACAATAAATATTCCCGCCTTCATCGTGCAAGCGTTCAGTTAGATTTATGGCATTGACTTGTGAAGTTTAATTATAATTTGCACTGAATCCAAAACACAACACTAAACAATCACGAACTAGGTGAAAAGCCTGGCAACCTGCGCAAACGTATAAATTGCTATTCACAACTAGTAATACCATTTTTGCAATGTCGTAGCAACGTAAAGAACAATTGCTACGTTTTGAGAAACTGGGGGATTTCTTTGCAGTTGTTTAGGAAACATTTGCATGTTGAAGTTAGGTGCGAAAACCTCACTCGTGTTGCACAACACTTGCATAAAAAAGTTATCCATACACTAAATCGTCTGAATTAAACTTACAAAGATGATTAAAATCACTCATTGATATTTCCAAGCTCTGAAACTGTTCCAAAAATAAGTAAAATTCCTAATATGATGAAACTTTGTAGATGATCTCACTTGGAGGTATGCGTCATAGGCTTGTTGAAAAGTTCCGTCATGCTGCCTTGTGCAGTGAAATACAGCAAGAAGACAAAATATAAAAAAGCATTCGTTTAGCCGTGCCCGTGAAATTATGCCAAATATAGCAGGAAGTATGAAAAACAGGCGTATCGCACAGAACAACGAATGTGCGAAAACAGTAGTAGAGAATTCTTCGTGCAGCAAAGGCTATTCGCGGTGGGAAGTAAGTTGCTAAAACAATTTGAAATGTGGATATCAGTTCATTTAACTAATGTATTGCTGTACTTCTTAACAGTGCAATTCACCCTAAGTTCAAAGAATGTTAAGATTTGACCGGAGTTCTCTCCCTTTGAAAAAATGTCTATACGTGTATGTATGCCACACCTTCAGCATATTCCACAGTCTAAAGTCTAAATATAACTATGTGTAGATTATGTCTTGCACTGCAAGAAATAAACGTCAGCGGTTCAAATACTCTAATTGATAGTATAACTTAAACGGATCTGTGAAATAGACTAAAAATGCATGAATTCAGAAAGATTCCCAAAAACGTTTCCAGTTTTTCTCTTTTCAAGAACGTTTACAATGATTTCCAAAAACGTTTCCAAATGGAAAAAAATTAAAACATCTTCCTGGAGATAGTTAAGTAGCTCAAATGCAGGAAATGCTTGATGTGTTTCCTTTTGTTGCGAAACATCTCGCACCAAATGAATGGATATGCTATCGGTAATTTTGTGGAAAATGTGCTTTAATTGTACTGTCAATGAACCCGATATCAGGCTTATGTGAAAAAGGTGTCATTACCTTCGTTGAAGATTGTTACATCATGCTGAAAATTAAGTACATCTCAACATAAGGAAGAGCGTCAGTTTGTAGTTATGATTGATAATGCACTGAAAGTAATGTGTATGATTGATAATGCACTGAAAGTAATGTGTTTTACGGTCGCAGTCTGAACTTAACACTCTGTGGATCTTGCGATTAGAGTACCTGTGAAAGAGCAGGTACTTTTAATTTCCAATTGAATTTTACGCCTTGATGCTGCTCTTACTTGATTCAAGAACGCCTCCAATCGAAGAGCAGGCCGCCAGGCGCATTAACAGATTTCAAACATTGGCAAAGTTTGTATGGTTTACCGATAGTCCAGCAACTTACGCATGATAAGGTTTCAATCTACTAAGCCTGTGTTATCAAGAACCTACTGTCTTTTTCATAATCAGGTTTGTTTCTATCTTGGTTTACCTTAAATGCAGAAATGCATAGGTATCAGCTTTCTGTTTGTTGGTAGGTTTGCACAAAATATTGTTTCGAAAACAATATTCTGAAATTGCGATCTATGTTATTTGTATGTAAATTTCAAAGAATCCTTTCAAACAAGTTAGCCTATAACTACGTGGTCACTAGTTATACTGTGCCAACAGTGAATTTGATTGCAGTTAAATATCTTTTTATGTAATCACATAATTAAATGTGTTATAAAATTTAATGTTGTACTATGAGCAGGCGGTAGGTTTTCAAAATACGTTTTTAATCATTTGTAAATAAGAAAAGCCCTTCCATGCATACTGCAAGAGGTGTTAAAACAATTGAAACGAAACGGCATGAAAAGGTTAAAAAAGAACATGTACCAAAAGACGTTGGCGGTATCAAGCATGAAGACATTGGGACATCAAGTCTTCACCCTTCAAAAAGTATTACTAGTTCTAGAAGACGCATTCCCGTGAAAAAAAGCGCTGAAAAATATATTAAGGCTGGGCAGCCACAACTAGAACCAGCTGAAATGAAAAAAGGTGATGTCACGAGAAAGGTAGTTGAACTTCAGAAGAAGAAAGAATCGTCAGGACTGAAATCTCAAAGCAAGATGCGTGAAAAAGATGTGCGAAAAAGTATTATACCGAAGCTACGAAAGTTCGAAACTCGTGGTAGTCCACCACTGACACCTCATAAGCAAGCAATAGCAATCTCAAAAATACCTAGGCCCGTACAGAAAAAAGCATTGGGCAAAAATGCAAGTCGTCGCAGACCAAGTAACGCTGCGGGTTTCGCCACTCAGAAGAATAAGCTTGGCCACCTTAGGAAAAGTGCTTCTATTGACTTTCTTAGATCAAAACATTCCGACGAAGCTGTTTCAGGCAAGGAGCACTCATCGCAAGACACCCAGGAATTGTTTCAAAGTGAACCGTTCGTAAAGCCGTTAAACGCAGGCGAGAAACCTGAGCTATCACTTAACACAGCACAAGGTCAGGCACATCAGCACCATTTTTTAGAAGAAAACTCCGATATCCTCTTTTACCGAAATCAGTTCGAAGTAGACAAACAAAAATATTTTCCCTTTGCAAAGGAGAGATCTGCTCAAATACAGAAGCAAACATCTCAGTCAGCCGAAATGTCCTTCACTGAAAACTCCTCCACAACGAAACGAGAGGACTTGCTTTATCAACCGTTTTCATTTTTGAAAATAAGCACGGGGAATAAATGGCAGTATGAAGACGAAAACAAAGACCTTGACCTCTCCGTGCTGACAGATGGTCAAAATGCTCAATTTTGGAGGAAACAGTTTTCTTCTGAACGCACTGGATATAAAGATAAAGATGGTTTTTGTGGTACAGCCATAGACCAAGTGACTCAGACGTTTCCCCACGATGGGCTGCTGCTGGTTGAAGCTGACAATAGTGGAAGTGAGTGTTTAATTGCAAAAGAATCAGTAGCAGTCGAGGTGGATCAGGAGAAGAATATGATGCTCTACGGCATGCAACAAGATTCATTTGATAGAGGAAGTACCTCGACTGCTGTAGGAGTTGCAAGTAAAGAGACCCAAGGTAGCAAGACGAAAACAGTCGAAAAAATCACTTGTTTGCCGAATAAATCCTTTCAAGGATTTTTCGAAGACGTTGACAGGATTCGACACAAAGGCATGATGGCAAGTGAGATTAAGAAAGAGCTAGAGCGTGTGCATATGTTAGTTCCCTGCCTCGGAATTATGGCTGAGGGGAAAATAACTTTAGATAACGTGGAAATGCACGAGGAGTCATCCATGGTGTCTAGTTCGTCTGTTGGTTCAAAGCAGAAATATCCATTCTCACCTGGCACCAAGATAAAAATTATTTTCGATCACTTTTGCAAACCGGAAGGAAGCCAGGTGGAAATAAACGAATTCGTTAACGCTTTCAAACAAGCTAAGGTTTCTTTCGATGAAAACTATTTTAATCCTGGAGACACGCCAGGTCCTTCTGGTTTGCAGGTTGCTACTCCAGCTACATCTAATCGAAGTTTGCCAAATGTGTCAAGCACATGTTCAGTTTCTGACAGTAGTTACCCAAGTTTCGGAACTCTGTATGAAGTTGATTCTATCAGTTCTTCATCATCATCGTCGATGATAATACATCAGCAAGAGAATTCCCTCCTTCTGGTAACAAGAGGTGACACCTTGCTTGAAGCGACTTTCAATGAAAACGGAGCGCTTATTCCTGTCAAAGACCTTTTTAAGTTCACCAGTGAAATAGCAACCACCGATCTTTTCCTTGACAGCAGCACTGTTAATCAGATTTTGCAAGAGGTAGGCGACATGTGTTTGCTAAAGGAGTACCATCCTTTGTCGCATTTCTTCATGGATGTATGGGATTGCATACAGGAATCTGCAGAACAAGGTGCTCAGTGCGCTCAGTTATCGCTTGCAAAGTGGCTTATGGCAATGGAATGTGAAGGGCAAAGGCTCGGAAATGCACACGGCGCTTTGTTTAGCTCGGCAGTTGCCCATTTTAAGGCAAATACACAAGATGACGAGAAAAATGGCGTTTTTGTTCAAAAGCTTCGGGCAGCATATTTCTCCTCTTTAGAGGCGATGATTCAGGCTCCTTTCAAAAGTAAGCAAGAGCAGTTTTCATTAGCTATGGAATATCTATCTCATTTTCTTGATGGAGCTGATGGGTCTAACAAAGTGGATCTAGAATATTGCAACCAATCCAATCCTGAACAGTATCCAAGTCGCCAGTCAGTTTCTCGTGTACCAAGGTTGAGCCCTATCAAGGAGGAAACGGAAAACGATAACCCAAGTTTTCCCGCTTGAATAAACATGCATAGTGATATAGACATCAACACCTCGTAAAATGCAGTGCAATGTGTATAAAGTGAGAAACGTCCACTACGGAAATGTGCCTGTAAATAAATATTCGATCCTGCAGTTGCAAAGCACTGCATATGTATGATCTTCAAAGGTGCTGCGTTTAGTTGGATTTATTTAAATGAAAATTAATAACGAAGCGTCATGTTTGTGCTAGCGTTTTTTTCGTTTACACTTAGCCGTGTTTTTTTATGAATTTTATGCTTTGTGTTTTTTTATATTTATGATTTGCTGGTAGATACTTTTGGGAAACCACTTTTGAACTTCCACTGATTTCATGGTTATGACTAAGTCGGTATCATCATTGCCATGGCAATATTCAAAGTCTGGTAACATGTTTCAATGATGGAAGTTTTTCTGCACGAATATCACGTTTTAAAAACTGCCTTAAGCTGATGAGTTTTACTGGTTTCTCGTTTTAAACGTGGTTCGCATCGAAACGAACGAACGCGCATCTCGGAAGAGGGTAACTTGTTTGCTCGTTTCAGGCAGAGCATTGTATTATATGTACATTAAATGTTACAACGCTACAGAAGCATCTTTCTGTTTGACTCAAGTTTTTGACAGCGCTGTCTATTCTACATCCGAGAACAACATTCATACTTTTCAGACGTGAAGACACTTCCCTTGTTATCTGTAAGAATTCATCGTTGCCGAATCAAAAGCAGTGGTTTCCGAAGGAAATATTGTAGATACTTGGAATCTAAAACTGATCGTTCAAAAATGTCAAAAATAAAACAATAGTATATTTGCATGATGCTAAACTCAAACGCTAGCATACATTTATTTTCACACCTAAGAAAAAGCAACTTGCGGCCAGCAACGCAGCACCGGTCAATTTTAAACCACAAAGATGTAAAACTTGCTTTTAATGTTACCGAATTTGTCCCCTTTGCTCATTTTCAGGCAAATAAAGAACATCGAAAAGATTATTGCAATTGACATTTTCATTGCACAAGACCAGTCCATCTCAGGAAACAGTGCTCTGCATCGCAATACGAGACCCTGCCAACAGGAAACAGAAAAGAGAAATACTTTGTTTTTCAAGTGCTGATCACAAATTCACAACGATGCCAACGTTCCCGCTTGCTTGTTGGCTATGCTTATATCAGGACAAATGACATGACACATTTTTTAAGCGCTGTATCCAGAATTAATCTTCAGCGAGGCGTAGATGTAAAACACGGTCAAGTCGAGGTACACCAACGCTGGAAATCGAAAAAGAAACAATGGCAAGGAAGCAAATCAAAGGGCACGTCTTGCACGCGCCAAACAGGCTTGAACTTCGGCTGCAGAATGGACCACACTAATCAAACCACAACATAGTTGATGCTATGATGATAACTCAACCGAACCATAAACTATCTGCACTCAAAACGCTGTTTCATAAACAACAGTAAGTGCTTGTAAAAGGTGCAGTAAAAAGTAGTTATGGAGAATGGTTCTCATAGACCACAGCTATTACTGACCGGTTCTTTTTGTGGCCTACTTCTAGTGTTATATTTCGCAAAAGCACTTACTCTCGGTGAAAGTTAGTAATAAGCAGGCGATGCAGTAACACAGGGGTGGGCAAACTACGACTCGAGGGCCGCATGCGGTTCGCAGGGCAGCCGCACATACGTAGATAACTACATGTTTCGAGTCTGTGTTAAAAACATTTTATCCATTGGATGATAATTCTCGAGATTTTATTCACGATTCATTCAAAACCGCATTTTCACTCAACAGGAAGTGACAATTTTTGCAATCATTTTGTGATTGGTTAATGTAAATGTTTTTGTGAAGAAGACAAATAGGATATATGCGGCCCCAGAGGAAATAGAGTTTTCACTGTAGCTCTCCGTGGAAAATGTTTGCCCACCTCTGCACTAAGAGATTCGAAGTTTGTTGCAATGCCATCGTTCGAGAATATTCTGTGTTTACGTCGATGTGTTTTCTGCAATGCAAGGCACAACGCGCGCAGGAAAATTAATGCGGCGAAGCTCAACACTACATTAGGTTGTTGGCTTAAAACAGGGGTCAGCAATGTTATTAAAACGTAGAGCTACTTCATGGTACAAATTCATGCGAAGGGCTACCAGTTTGATACACACTTGCAGTGTTTTTTACGAAAACGTTAGGTACCCGGTATGGGCCTGCAGGGACCCGAAAAATATTGATTGCTGTATCCGTTCAGATGTTTTATTGATAATGTTCTCTGATTATAAAACACCTTAAAAAACCTGCAAACCTCTGAAAAAAAATTTGCTGAATTTTTTTNCAGTTTTGTTATCATTCATACAAATTAAAGACATTCATCAATGTGAAGACCAAGATCATTAGTTCAACTAAATGTTTGACCAAAAATTTTAAATTTTGACTTTATTTTGTTCTATAAAGTTTTTGTTTTTGCAACTGCAAAATAATTCAACCGTAGGTGTTGAGGTTAACTGAGAAACATATTCATGCACTTCAGGCTTCAAAATTTTGAAAAGTTTGGTTGTTAGACTTTGGGAATGATATATTGATAAGTAGGCCTACATTAATAACTACAGTAGAGTCAAACCTGAGAACATCGCCAAGTTGAAACACTGACTGTATGCATAATGGATTGAGCTTTTACCAAACCACGTTTCCTGCCTTGCCACCCCTATCCAACATAATCTTCAATCGTGCAGTACTGGACAAAAAGACATTATTACGTCCGGAATCGCAAGAAATCCATTATTATTACACAATTGCAACTAAACTTGCAAAAGCATATCATTGTCTTTTGCTGTAGTTTAAATAAAATATCGATAAAGAGAAAAAAAAACTGTTCTGCAAGAAAACTTTGGCCCAACCATAAATATTGACCTGATGATTAATTTTGACTTTTTTTAAACTAATAACTTGGGATTCCCTCATGGTACGAGCGTGAAATTTGTTTTTTGACGTTTCATAAACTTTGAAAACGGCAGAAAATTTTTGACTTTAGGTTACCCTTCTGACCATGTTTATGCTATTGTCAGAACAAGCTCGCGAGTGACACACGTGGTCCATGAGGGCGTCCTGGTGCCCGCGGGCACCAGGTTGGTGGCCCCTGGCCTAAAACATTTTCCAAATTCGTGATGGGGACTTTTGTCACACAGATTGAACTGTGGGCATTAATATCAAACCAGAGGTCAATTTAAAATTCATTTCTGCTTTTTGTGAAATTGTTGATCGATCTGTGGTGCAAATCGTCAAGGTGCTATTAAACCTAGAACTACCAAGATTTATTCCTTCAAGAATTATAATTCTGGTAATTACCAAAGAGGGTATTTTGGTAATTACCAAAGAGGGAAATTGATCCTGGCGTTGAATATGAGTGTTGTTTTGGACATAACGCACAAGTTATCGCTTCCCTTTTATACAAATTGATTTTAACACTGTGACCTTTGTTTGTGGTGACGTCACATTCCGTTCGCCGCTACGTTTTGCGCATGCGCAGTGGCAATGCTCTCGTTTGATTTCACTGCTTTGTGGAATTGTGGGTGCAAACGGCTGAAACGTTACGTTGCGGCGGCGACCGAGTTTGCTAAAAAGTTTGGGGAACAAACTTTATGTGACATGTATGTTATTATGCATATCACACGGATACAATTTTCTTGGTTGCGTTGCGATGAAGTCACCATGTTTACTCAACCATAGTGCGACGTTTATGTAAAACTGACAAATTATAGAAATGATATATTTTGGGGACCATGACCCAACTGCCCACTGGCTACGCCCATAATGTTATGGCAGTTGCACAGAGTACTATGCAAGCACTTGACAATGATTACAAAGTAAGTACTTTCCAGGATGGGTGTAAGCAAGGAATCGGTCAGCAACCTTTTAATAGGAAATCGATTTCACGTAAAATTACGCATCCTCTGTACTGAAAATTGCAAGCAAAGCTAACGGGTGAGTGCGTTAAAACCAAAGGGATCGCTTGGAAATGAGCACTGTATTGTAAAGAGATAAACGCTGTCATAGCGCGCATCCACGGAACCGCTCGGTTAGGTGTTATTGCGCGAAAACAACGTCGGCAACACATCTTACCACTTCAGCAGCATTATCACAATAAACCCTACCGCTTCGAGAATCAAAGAAAGGTAGGATACATACGTTCCTGTATGTTATAAGCTGCAGTAGGTACCTAAACTTAAAATAACCAGCATTCCAGTACTGAAATGCGAAGTTCAGATGCGAGATTTAAAGCAACGTAGGCTGCAAACAACGTAACCTACACATATTTCACTTCATCAGCATTCCTGCATTTAAATGCGAAGCTCGAAAGCTGTGGCATCTCGTCATTATTAAATTTAGCAAACATATCTCAAAATAATGCAGGACGGCTGGGAGATGTTAAATAATGTAGGGTGCAATGCGTACAGAACATATACTGCTTACTTAAAACCCTACAAGCTTGAACCTGATGATTTGTCGCAAGCTCATTGAACGTGGGTGGACAAGAAACATTTTGAAAATAAAAAAAACAATATTTTTTTCAAATTAGGTTGGTGACAAAACCTACATTGAAAATGTAACTCTTAATCCGTTGTTTGTGCACTAATAATGTTCTTTCAACTTTAATTTTACGTTGTTATTTATTAAAAGAAAAATACAAAAAATAACGAAAATTTTATAAATGATGGAACTTAAATGTAAATATTTTTTCAAATGCTGGGCTTGAAGAACTCTTCCTGTTCCATGCTGATACCGAGGTGTCTGAAGCAAGCCCTGAGTGCATTATAGCCCTTTAATGCCACTGGAACCTATATGGGAGGCATGCCAAAGATGGCCAAATTTTTATCTGAGTAAATGAATGTGTATTGTTTCATATGACGCAGCTGATAGCAAGACGAAAACAACTGTTGGAGATCAAATATATAAAAACAGTTAGTAAAATAAGTGAATTTACAGATGAAAACGCATGCCTATGTACGGCTGCAAAACTGTTCATAACAACGTCTACGACTTCACTGTCACAAAGTATCTGGCGTCGACCTGCCATTGCTATGTTTCGTTCGCGTCGTTGAAAGTGTTCGATTGGCAATGCGTGACTTTCAAACCTTCCTGCCGTCTGATTGAAAACATGTGCTGAACGCATACACTAAACGTGCAAGGTCTGGAGAATATCACCTGGTGAATGCCACAAAATCACACACATCCACCACAAAGAGGGTTGTTTCAAACCGAAAGCACAAACTTTTCCCAACAGTGGAAAAGTACAGCACAGGAGTACGACCTTGATTGCACCAGCGCGGCAGTCCGACTAATACCTGCAGCCAGGGGTCCCATTGCTGGTTTTTTCCACCCAGATCTGTTTTTTTTTAGTCCATCTGGGCGTCTAGCTTTAATTTTGAAAAATCCTATCAAATCTGTTTTTTTTAAGATGAAAATTTGGTAACGACCTCTAGTAATTATAATAGTAAAATAAACATGTATTCTGGTCAATACGGTGTTCACATGCGATCATCAGGTGAAAAAAGTGCTTACATTGGTGAAACAAAATGTCTTCAGTCGCTTTTACACCAGTATCAATATCATTACCTAAAACTGTAGGGTGCTTTCCATCCAGTACAGACAGCCATGCAGTTGCACGTACATCAGAAGTAAAAGTCGGATTACACCAGACGTGAACGAATAACAAATGGTAGTATAAACAAGTGTGAAAGGGTTTGCGTGAATGGTTGCTATCACAGACGCCAGCTGAAAAATTTGATGAAACAGAGTTTACAACGGAATGTTCAAATTCTTTGGTTGCCCTATTCATGCAAATTAAAAAACAATTTGCGTTGGAGTAAGGATTTGAAGTTTAGGAATTTTAGATTCCCTTGCAGCTCAAGATTTAACAAAAGATCCAAATTCAATGGCAAATGTGGCCCTACATATTGCCCATCTTGTGCTTGAAGATCAGCTGGAAGCTAAGTTATTTTCGGTCATTTTTCTGTCGTAGACCAAACTTCTTTTAAATGACAAAAAAAGATAATAATGATAATTAGTTCAATTCGGTCATAATGTTCGAAAAGATAAACTCGTGAATGATCTTATCGCTAATTTTAATACAAACATGAGACAAATGACCAAACGTCTCTGCAGAAAAACAGGCTGGAGTTCACATCAACTCAAGTTTAAGCATGTGTTCTTGTCCAATAAATATCCTTGATTTCTGGTATAATCGGCGCAACATCAAAAATGGCTGAGATAAACTCGGAGTTTGCAATACTTTTTGATTTAATGGCTATATTTGCAGTTAACCAAACTTAACTGCAACACTAGAAAAACTATTTTTACTATTGTTAATCATGTTAAAACAAAAACAAACTTGCTGAAACCAAGATTGTTAAGGCAAATGCAAAACAAGCATTGTCAAGGAGCCTTCAAAGCGGCTACGTTATAGCTTACCTAAACCTGAAAAGTGAAAGATGGAGTCAACAATGGAGTATGTTATCAGCTTTTTTGGTTAATATAAAATGTTTTGAGTAACAGAAAAGTGATCAAAATGTAAATTTTAACATTGCAGACAGAAATTTAAAAAAGGAACTATAGGTAAATCAGCATTTTAATAACCGTTTTGCCTCATGTATTGGCATTCATGTGTCATTTTGTATTTCTGTTTTTTTTTGGTAGACATATGTTTTTTTTTTATGAGCAATCTGGGTTTATTAGAAATTACAGAATGGGAGCCTTGCCCGCAACTACTGAAGCATTGAGAGCGCTGCTGCGTTTGTTTCAGTGGTGCCACTCCTAGTGTTTTTCCACTAGATCTAGTGTTTTTTCGTCTCATCTAGTGTTCTAGTGTTTTTTGTATGGATATCTAGTGCTTTTTTGTGAGTTAGCTGAATGTAATCAATTACACAATTTTGCGTAACTGTAGCTGTAATTGAGACCTTTTGTTTTTGTGCAATTGTAAATTGCTAAAATTTCTACCTAATTAAATCTTGAATTACACAAGGCAATATCATCTGTTTTGAATTTAACCGCAGTGACGTCACTTGGTCATCTGTTAAAAGTTTCTGTGACCTGCACAAACAAACAAAAGGGTTGCTGCTATCTCCCGTTTTCTTTTTTTGTGGTGGTTTACAATGAGTTGCACAATATCTGTGATTGGCATTGCAATGCATTTTCTGGGCATTTTCACTGTGTGTAGGTCTGCTTTTGTAATCTAGTGTTTTTCTTGTAAATCTAGTGTTTTTCATAATGAACTCTAGTACTTTTTCATAACAACTGAGTTGCAACACTGTTTTTTTTACATGAGCAAATAGTACGGGACCCGTAACTTGGGTTTGGCAAAACCCCCGTTCAGCGTGGCAGGGTATAGCATTTCTGCACTGAAATGCAACGTTCGCAAGCTGTGGTTCCTCGTCGTTTTGAAGTTTAACCATCTCACCACAAAAATTGTACGACGGATTGGAGATTTAAAACAACGTAGGCTGCAGAGGAAGAGTATACATATATGTATAACCTAACGAGCATTCCTGCTCAACAATGGGACGTTTGCAAGCTGTGGTATCTCGTTGTTTTTAAGTTTTGGCCAACTATCACAAAATATTGTACGAGAGAAGTTGGAGATTTAAAACAACGTAGACTGCAGTACCTACACATATTTAACGCAGGGTTGTGCAGGTGCGCGCCAAGAAACTTCAAGCCGGCAAACGAAGATTTTGTTTCCATTGAAGGGAGAAGTTTCAAAAGTTTGTTATTAGTGTGGTTCCCAACATCTATTTTGGTTCAAACACATGATTTGCTCCTAAAACATTCCTGAAAAAGCGCTTGTGAAAAATTGGATGCTACAACCGCACGATGTGTAGTATGTTTTGTCAGTCACTCATTGCTTGGCACGACTGATTTCATACTTGCTGGCAAGGTAATAGAAAATCATTGACGAAGACGTTAAGGCTCCACATACTTGTGGAGCAAAAAGGTCGACCTCAAAAATAATAGCAGAAATTATAAAAAAACATCCTACAGTTTGTGGGTTCTCGAATAGCAGCAATAAATGTGTTTCAAATGCATCTTGATCAATCATAAAAGTACCATAAATGATTACGTTATTTAAAATGTCTGCAACCCTCCGAGGAACATCATGAATATCCTAGACCTGGATTTCCTGTCAAGATTTCGTAGGAACATTCTCCTGGGAGACTTTAACCATACAATGTGGGGCGGACGTTCCATCAATCCTAGAGGCAGGTCCTTGGTGTCTCTGATCGAATCGAACGATTACGTAGTGCTTAATACCTAAGTTCCAACCGATTTTACTCTGGTTGGCCCATACGTGTGGAATATTTTAGATTTGACTGTGGTGTCCAGTTCCATGGAAAGCCACTGTTCCGTTTCAATCACTGACGAGTTTCTCGGCAGCGACCATTCCATTATCCATGTTACGGTGCATGGCGTGGTCCTGGACATCACGGAGCCTCATCCCAAATGGAATTGTTCACGAGCAAACTGGACTAAATTTCATCAAATTTGCAGCAGCTCCTTTAATTGCATCAGTCTAGATCTCGAACACTCGTATCAGCTATTCGACACGAGTATACTAGAGGCTGCTCGGGCAGCCATACCACAAACCAAATACACTGGTAAGATGTCAGTCCCTTGGTGGAATGCGACTTGCGATCTGGCCATCAAAACGAAAAAACATGCTTTAAACCGCATGAAGCGAACAAGGGCGCCGATCGACGTCCTAATCTTCAAAGGATGCCCTGCCAAGGACGGGAAAGTTATCTTGGAAGCAAAACAATCATCCTGGGAGAATTTTCGCAATGCATTGACATCTAATTCAAAGCTTTCTACAGTCTGGAATGTGATTAAAAAATTATCCGGTCACCATCCACGACAGTTTATTCCATTTCGTCGGCAGGGCAGTATCACGGTTTGCAACAATCAACACAAGGCAAATATGCTGGCAACTCATTTCCAGTCCGTCAGCTCCACCTTAAACTATGAACTAGCTTTTTTTCGCACGATGTCGAGTCTCGAAGTGGAAACACATGAAGCCGGTTCGGAAATAACTCCGAAAGACCCCGATTAAGTCTACTTTTCTCAATAGGTGAGTTACAATGCGCCCTACGGAGTACCAAAACTCTGCGCCAGGTGCTGATCAAATCTGCTATAAATTNCTTAAACACCTACTCGATGACTCACTCCGAGTCCTTGTCCGTTTAGTAAATAGGGTTTGGGCAACTGGCGCCCTGCCGACGTCATGGCGTCATTCCACTGTTGTCCCCGTACATAAACCCACTAAGCCAGCTCACTTGCAATCATCACACCGACCCATCTCTCTTACCAGTGCAGTCTGTAAACTCATGGAGAAAATGATTGTTTCAAAATTGAAATGGTTTTTAGAATATTATAAGCCTCTAAATATGTCACAATCCGGTTTCAAAAACCGAAGAAGAACAACGACAGACCAGATTCTTCGCTTACATGGCACCGTACAGAAATCTTTGGCAAACCGACATCATATTCTGGCAATTTTCATCGATCTTGAAAAGGCTTACGACATGGTGTCACACCAAGTGCATCTATTTAAATTAGTGCAAATGGGAATTAATGGTAGAATGTTTAATTTCATCAACTCATTTCTTTCCCGTCGCACGTTCCAAGTGCGACTAGGTTCCTCCTTGTCCACCACCAAAACGTTGGAAAACGGAATTCCAAAGGGCAGTGTTTTAAGCCCGATCCTATTTACGATTGCAATTAACGATCTTCCTAAATCTATCTCGTCCCCCTCTGCACTCTATGCTGACGATTGCTGTTTCTGGGAAAGTGGTTCAAACATTGAACAACTTTATCATCTTTGCCAAACTTCTTTGAATAAAATAGCAACATAGTGCACGAAATGTTTTTTTAGGGCCTCTCCTTCCAAATCCGCAGCAGTTCTTTTTACTAAGAAAAGGAAAACCGTTGCCCATAAGTTGACACTCTGCAGCAGCGATATCCCTTTGAAAAAAGAGTACAAATATATTGGAGTTATCTTTCAACGAAACGGGGCTTACACATCTCACCTAGACCATGTCCAGGGCAATTGTTTGAAACAACTTAACCTCCTCAGGATGCTTAAAGGTACCTCCTGGGGTGCTAGTAAACAACCTCTTTTGTCCTTATACCGAACAATTATCGGGCCGTTCATCGAATATGGTATGGAGGCATATTCCGTCTCAGCTTTGTCGACAGTTGACCCGATTCTTAAAATTCAGAATGAAGCATTGCGCATATGCACTTGTGCAATGAAAAGCACACCAGGTGTCTGTCTTCAACATGCATGCCAAGAAATGCCTTTACACCTCCGGCACAAATACCTATCCTTAAGACTCCGAGGTCATCTATGTACGTTTTCTGCCCATCCCGCTTTGTCCGTGGTTACTGACAGCTGGCACGAAGCTTTTCCGGATGTAACGTGTTTTTGCTCCTTCAATCAAATGACAAAGCAGCTGTGGCCAAACGATCATTTCAACGCAAGCATCCTCCTTATTCCCAACAACCTGTCTGCTTAATCCCTCGTCCTACCATAGACTTGCACATGCAAGCGTACAGTCATGCTTCCAACCAAACTGTCATTATCCAGGCCTACCTCCCCATTTACACGGACATTACGCACACCATACCCACAGCTACACCGATGGTTCAAAATCTACTTCTAGGGCTGGCTGTGGAATGTACGCCCCTCAATCCGAGAACAAAACGTCCAGTGGGCTACACAATGGACTCTTATGTTTTTGCAGCAGAATTCTATGGTATTGTTACTGCTATTTACTGGATCTTCTCCACCAAGCGTAGAACCTCCGTTATAATCACGGACAGTTTAAGCGCGCTACAAGCCATCCAAAATGTTAGTTGGAAGAAAAATCCACTCATAAATAGAGCATGTCTTTTATACTCTAACCTCTGCTGGTTTCACGATTAATATGCTTTGGGTCCCTGGCCACAAGGGAATTGTTGGAAATGAAATAGCCGACAGTTTGGCCAAACTTTCCACGACTGATGTTCCCCAAATTATCCAGGCCGACACTCGGGTAAAGAACACTCTCAACACTTTACCTTGTCCGGACATGTGCCAGCACCTCTCCGACATTTGCGTAAAACTTTGGAATGATTACTACCGTCAATGCTTAACTGGTACAGCCTACAAAAGCCTATTCCCCCTCCAACCACGGAGCTACATCCAGTGAGTCCGAATCCCCTCAACTTTTCCGGTTACGCACCGGACATTGCATGCTTAACAGTCACCTCCACCGTCTCGGCCTCCATCCAACCGGCAATTGTGAACAATGCCAAGTTCCCGAAACAGGTGCCCACTTTCTTTTCGCTTGTGCAACCTACCATTCTGAACGCATCAAACTTAAGCGGACCACGGAATCTTTTAACATAGACCTTACACTACTCTCAGTCCTATCCGATGACCAGGCCGCGAAGCATGTTGAGGAGCTTCTGCGCACTTCGGGCAGACAAATTTAAAAACCAATTACAAACGGGCCTGGCGCTACAAGACCACGCTGTCGTAAAGCGCCACAAAACTCTCATAATAATAATAATAATTCTGTCACTGACCGTCGAGCTGATCAGACGTGTTTCAATCAGCTCAGACGTGCTTGTAGTCAATTGTTTGTATAGCGGAATTGCCCTACGGGTCTCTGTTCTGTGAGAGAATTTTTTCGGGTAGGATTCTGTTGACTGTCAGATTCAACTCTTCATTTGTGTATTGGCAAAAATTTTTATTGACTGTTTTGTTTTGTATAAAACTGCTATTCATATCAAAATGGACATTAGGAGTGGAGTTGCTTTGAGAAAGAACAAGACTGGCCAGGTGCCTGAGGGACACGGCGCTTTGCAATTATCCGACGTGTTCAATCGTCTGCAATCAATGGAGAAGAGACTTTCCGAACGCCTTTCAGCAATTGAATCAACCCTCATGGATCGTTTGCTGTTGGCGGAGTCTAGTTTGGAACATGCTCACAACATGATCTCTGATCTGAAATCTGACCTTAGCGGTATCAAAACAGAATTGGCTGAAATGCGTGCTGAAATGAGAAACTCTGATAATTTCTGAACTCCGGTCTAAAGATTTTAATCTGCTATTTCATGGTTTGCCTACAGTTTCTTCCGATGGGACTCCTGAACAGAGTGAAGATGTTGTTCGTTCATTTCTGACCACCTCTTTGCGATTTCCTGAGTCATCTTGCCAAGATTTCATTTGCCAATGTCCATCGTCTGCCAAAGCATACTTCAGCACTTCAGTCAAGTAGTACAAGTTATTCTCAGCCTCCGCTAATAGTTGTTAAATTTGTTAAAATGAATGATAGAAATATGATTTCCAAATTGGCAGCAAAAGCAAGGCAATTTAAAAAAATTATTACCAAGTACCTACCTCGATCTATGCGAGAACAACGACGTAAATCTTTTCCGAGAAAAGCTTGTAAACTGTTTGCTTCGGGAAAAAAGATCAGAGGCAACCCAGAGGGCGCTGAATACTGTCTTTATGCTAACGGAGAGAAGGTCTTACCTGACCAATTTCGTTAAAATGATGGTAAGATCACGTGACTTTTCAGTCCTTCATGTAAACACTAGAAGCATGATTGCCCACATAAATACTATGATACTAGACGAAATTAATGTTCTGGCTGCTGAATATAAATTTGATGTCATATGCTTATTGAAACTTTAATTCGTAAGCGAACTCGATACTACAAACGTTGGCGTAAAACCAACAATTTTAACTGCAAATGTCTCTATAACAAACTTAGAAACTTGATCCAACGCAAAATCAAATTCGCTATACAAAGTTACCACATGAGCTATACTAACTAAACACCACTAATACATCTCATGTCGATCACTGGAGCCTTTCAAATCAGTTCTGGAAACCAAACAAGCAATGCAACTATCCAATAACCCTAAATGGAAAACCTGTGCATGATGAATATGTGAAGTGCAATCTTTCCAATGAATATTTTGCTTCAATTTCTAATTCTCCTGCTTATGATATAAATAAATTGCCACCTTTCCACTTTCTTGCTGATTATCGATAACTCCCTCCAATCTTTGATCCATTTCAAGTATTTCGTTTTTCAAGTAGTCTACATCCAAATAAATGCAAAACAAAGGCTTTGACAATTTGCCCATTCGAATCCTGAAAATTTGCAGCCAATCACTCGCTACTCCTTTCAGTTTTCTTTTTAACCTAATTTTGTCTTCAGAGGCATTCCCTACATCTTGGAAGATTGCTTCTGTAATTCCAGTTCATAAAACCGGTTCTCAAACAGTTGTTCAAAACTACCGTACAATTGTTTTGTTGCCTTCTCTTTCAAAAGTGTTTGAAAAACTTCTTCATAAGCATGTTTATAACTACCGAGAATACCATAAACTGTTAATACCTAACAACTCTGGCATTCTACCTTAACTTCATTGCTTGGTACCTGTCACAGTTTGTACCAAGCCTACGTTTCAAATCTCTTTTCACGAATAGTTTTCCTTGACATATCTAAAGCTTTTGATCGTGTTGATCATACTTGCTTAATCTTTAAATTGCAACAAGTTGAGACTGTCGGCTCTCCCTTAAATCTTCTATCCTCTTATCTCTTCCGTCGTTCTCAAGTCGTTCTTCTGGGCCTTTCTCGTTCGGATCTTAGGTATACGAATTGTGGTGTTCTTCAAGGATCTGTTTTAGGGCTTCTGCTATTTTAGTCTATGTTAATGACATTGCTACAAATAAAGCGCCTATCTCTCTTTTTGCAGATGATACCACCCTGTTTTATTCCGATAAGTGTCCTGTCCACTTGCACATTGTGCTTACTCAAGATCTCTGCACGTGGCAGCATTGGACTGAGCTTTGGAATGTTACTTTCAACCCCCAAAAAACTGCAGTTATGACAATATCTAAGTACAGGAATGATCATCCCCCCTTTATTATTTAATCAAACCCACGTCTCGGAAACAGATACACACAAACATCTATGCTTAGTATTTCACCACAGTTTCTCTTAGCACACTCATATCATACACTTACATCAGAAAGTGATGACCAAAATTAACCGTCTTCGTTCATTCGTCAATCTTGGGCCTCGCCACGCTCTCCTCACGATATATAAAACGAACATATTATCGGTCTTTGACTATGGTAGTATCATCTACAACAAATGTTCTGATAACGACAATCGAATGTTAGACAAAGCACAACTCTCCGCTGTTAAAATAATACTAGGTAGTCTTAAAACTACATCCTCCAACGATGTACTAGTCGATCCAAACCTCACAAGTCTAAATTTACGTAGAAAAATATCTCTGCTTTGTTATGCAGCCAAATTAATTTTTGATATGGTACCCTACCCCTTTCCTTCCAGTTCTTTCAGATCGTTCAAAGAATTTGTTCCGTATGCCTTTCGTCGCAATCAAAATGTTCAAATACAACTTAAAAAAAATCCTTGTCCTATAACTTCTTCCTCCGTAAGGCTTCCAGCTCATGGAACTCTCTACCACTGGAAATCAAATCTTCAGCCAGCCACTCCATCTTCATGAATCATTTAAATTCCCATTATCACATATCAAAATAAAGTACTCATCATTTGTTAGGGCTCAATCCCCATATGACTTCCAATCGCTGTATGCTTAGCTTCGCCCATAGTCCGTTAAATATCACTAAAAACAACTATCGTTTTTGTGTATGTGGTGAAATGGGGACCGAATTACACCCATTTTTCCATTGTAACGTTCACTGCGCAACACGAACAGCACTTCATGACAAAGTTCATGACATTCTGAATGAAACCGGCTTTGCTGAATGATTTGAGCGCTTTGGTCATACCGATTTGTTGTGCTTATATTTACATGGTGTGCCTGATGCGCCGACTGCCGTTTCAGTAGCTATTTTTAACGCTGTTTACGAGTTTCTGAAATGTTGTAATAGATTTTAGAAAAGCAATGTATTCGTTTTACGTATTGTTTATGTTTTTTTTGGGAGTTTACTCGTGCTGTATTTTGAAAGCTCGACGTGACACGACAAAATTGCACCAGTCAGGCTACCGCCTGTAGCAAGATTGTC
>JGI24021J15306_10001116_pt1 | contig 24882 bp, 10 predicted proteins | sample Ectturendosymbi1_FD_15306 | JGI IMG/M metagenome (IMG submission 15306) | reverse complement strand
GGGGGGGGGCCAAAACTGAGTTTGCCCCCGGGCGCGGGAAACCCGAGGTACGCCACTGACTGAATACCTTCATTCACAAGTAATGAAATGTTTGAGTTATGAGGTATATGTATTGGTAGCCACATGCCCTGGTTTGACCAGATCAGCCCTGGTTTTTGATAATGACCCCCTGGGTCTCTTTTAGACACCTGCTTGTCCTCAAAAACACACTGAAGAAAAAATTGAAAAAGCTATTGGTGTGTCATAAAATGTGGGAAATCAAGCAGAATTTTTCACCTCGAGAAAAATCGACATGTTTTTCCTCTCCACTTTATTTCTGGTGAAACGTTCTGCGAATTTCGTTGGGAAGCAGACAAATTTGCAGGCGGTGTTGTAATTCTCGATGCCCTGGAATTGGCAGGACCGTTGTTCGAAAATTTTTAAATTTTATTCACACAACGTACCGGTTTGAAAAATCAAAGTTATGGTCATCCTATAGCTACGCGCCCACGCATTTATCCAGTGACTTAGGCCAACTCGTTATGCTTGCTTTGGCGTATTTGTTTTTTAAGCGAAATTTCCGCGAATTAGCTTCAGTTAGATTTACCAAAACTGTTAACATGTTTCACTTGAGGTGTTCCACCTCAACACACCACTGATTCTGTTGGAGTCACGTGGGACATCAATCGTTGTAGGATTGTACCTGATGATTCGCTGATCAGGTGATCACCTAAGCCTGCCCGCACTTATCAGCATTGATGGGTTTGTTTCGGCATAGAAAGCTGGATTGTCACTGAAGGATGACCGTCGGCGCTACGCTGCTTTTAAACGCCCGACTAAGGTACTGAACCGTGTCTGAGGTGGTCACGGATAAATGTGATGCGATTCTGGTGACTGATGCCACACACAAACAACAAAAAATCAACAATGAAAAAGACTGATGTTAAGCCACCGCATTAAACCAACCACGCGTTACACAAACCGGAATGTTATTTCCACCCGCACAAGCAATATTTACATCAAGCAAAGCTCAAGAAAACTGCAGAGCTGTATGAATGGGTCGTAAGAACGAAAATTGATGTTGCGCTTCAGGCATTTGCGCCAATTAAGTAAAGCTACTCATTCATTAACCTTGTTGCTAAGGGCAAACTGATTTAAGTAAAGATTCTTTCCAATTTGAAACACTGTTGCTAAAGCGCAGGGATGCAATAATTCTCTCTCTAAACAGCGTAAACCTTATGGGGTCCAGTATGGTGCATCTAAAATTGCATTAGGTTCAAAAGACAAACTTTTTTGGCTTGCGCCCGTCCACGTGCAGTCGAATAGGTGAGGTCGCACTATCCAGTCAAAAATGGTGTTTTCCTACCCTTGTTTGCGATTCAAGTCTTTAGCAAACATGCGCGTAAGACCAGCAACAAGTACTTTTTGCCTACTTTCTGAGGACTTGCGCCATCTAGACTTACAGCGAATGTGCTATTGTAACAAGGTCGAACAAATATTGTAAAGGCAAGTTGCTAATGTGGCTGACGCAGGATCTTCAGAATTGATCAAAAATAGTAAGGAACAAAGGCACATTACCATATTAGGTGCCATTTTAAGACGATGTATTCTAAGAAGTACTGACGAGTGATTGTACACCCGCTCGTTAGATGACCACTTTGTGAATTAAGTTCCGTGTGATGCGCTTTTGTGGTCAACTTCAAAGCTCACCGATAGTTTGCGAGGCATTCACTTTTCAGCTGGCGTGAAGGGTATCAGGACAACTGCCACCGGACAATCGCCACCCGCAAGACAACTGCCAGCCAGGAAAATTGCCATCTGGGACAGAAGCATGAGGAAGCGAAGACCATTTTCCATCATTTTTACATGCCCTTGTTTTATGTCACCCAAACAAAATTCGCTTTTCTAGATCAATGAAAGCACTGACGTAATTCTACCAGTGCCGATAACATTTATCAAAACGCTATGCTACCTTCGCTCTTGAGATAGAGCTAAAAATAACGTCATCAGAATAATGCCAGCAGCATCAGAACATCGGCGCTTCATATGCGAAGTAATGAAAAAAAGGAAGAAATGACCACATTGCATTTTTTTGTAATTATTGCCTCTCTGTCGGCACCGTTTAGAAACTAAATCATAAGCGAATAACTGATTAAGCTGAATTCCGTACGTATAATGAAAATGCCACAGTCATTATTTGCCTTTGAATTCTTTGTTTGTTTCATTGATCGTCCGTAAACAACTTGTCCATCCATATGAAAGTACTTTCCAACAAAACTGCGTCGTCGTTGTCAAACGTTTCCTGTATAGCGAGCGACTGCTTTGGTTCCTTTACATTACTCGCAGATAGCCTCGTATTCCAGCATAGAATTTGCCGATGCACAGTGGATAACAATATTACATCACCAAACGTCGACTGTGAAAATCCGTTAATCCTCCCAACTGACCCTACACGGACCACTTGTTTCCTTAGACGAGGCTCATGTGACTTTTTACAAAGGCATAAAGGTCCCTCAAAACGTGTAAAAACTATTGACCAACAACATTGGGCGAGTTATTTATTCAGGCATCCAGAAAAACAGAATTATGAAATGCTGTGAAACAGTGCGACGACAAGGATAGTTAATTTATTAGTCAATCAGACAACACATTATTATTTTGCTATACATTAACTGCCGCCGTGGTCTTCATCGTAATTGCCTCACCTTTGGCATAATTGCTTTCATCAACTTGCAGGTTTCTTTTACCAGGAACAGGCTTGAAAACAGAGTTGACGGTGGCAATTAAACACTGAATGAAGTTGTTATTATTTCGAAACGTTAACTAAGTTTCAGCGGGAGAAAGGCGGATCATATTAATCAAGCCAACGTTTTGAGATACATCCACTGCAGTAGACGTAATCATTTTCGTGTTGTTCGCAGATATGAAGCTGTATGACGCGGAAGATTTGCTTTCATATTTCTGAAGTAAACCGAACTAATTATTGCACTCGGCAGCATGCCATTTTAGGAAAATCATTCACTCACAAAAGCAAGTGTTAGATTCAATGCCGTCATTAAATCCGTTCATGTTTTTGATGATATCTCCAAAATTGCGAAAACAAGTGTGAAAAACGATACCTGTTTATAGTTTAACTGCAAATGCGCTATTTGATATAAATTTTTTAAACAACTATATCTGACTTTTGTTGTGAAAACCTGAGCAATTCCACCTCCTCTGGAAAATTCAAAACGAACTGCGAAGTGGTGAAAGTCATGAAACCTTCCAATTTGCCATTTTTGCGTTATTGAGATGCATTCGCCCGACACCTAAAGTTGTAAGCCTTCTCTGCTGCTTCAAACTATGTGTAAAAAGCGCAGAAGTAGATCACGCAGAGTATTTAAATCTTCGAAAATACTTGCTTTTGCACTGTCAGCTGTGAATCCTGCATTAGAAAGCATGCAACTATAAGCCATTCCTTGACTCTGAGCACGATCCGTTTTTCGGTAAAGTGTTGCAGTTTTCCTGGACCGAATATATTTTGCAAGGGAATGGAAGTGCGTGTTTTTTACTCTTCCAAATTTTGACGATTTCCAGGCCAGCAGAAGCTTTCACGGAGGACAACCCATTTCCATGTTGCTTGCTTTTGAATACCTATTACAGTATAATTTCATCAAATCCCTTCAGGGGTAAAATCATTCAGTGTATATATGTCTACATATCGGCAAATCATTCTCTCGAAAGACGAACGAACTCGGAAAGCCTAACATGTTGTAAACTTTGCGCGTGTTTGTAAATTCAACTTGTTTTTGCCATTATTTAAAAAAAATGTTCAAAATCATCGGAAATAGAATTTTTGCTATAACGTTTCAGGCACTCAGAAATAAAGCAATGGTTGCAGAAAATGTTTGAAACCATTGCTTTAACTCGTTGTTTGATGATCACATTTTGACACTCGAAATTGGCAGGCTTGTTTCGCAAGTCTTGCATGCGCTAGGAATATAGTAGCTTGCTGACGTTCTGTAATGAAATGCAATCGAAGGTTCGTGAAACGATAGAGGTCTTTGAGACGAAACGGTGATAATGTGTACAACTAGCAAGCATAACTGAAGGCTGTCTGAAGACAACAATGCGTTTCCTCCAATTTCTACCCAACCCCACACACGCAGTGTTTGCTTCTATTCGATTTGTTCAGCTGGCAGCGAGAGAGCAGCGCCGACCGCAAGAACGACTGTCCTTTCACACCAGTCATGTGTAAAACGAGCTGACTGTAATTAATGCCAGTTGATTTGATTTCAGAACAGCTACACCCGAAAGTTGTTATCGCGAGGCTTTCAGAATTTTATCATGACAAATTAAACATGTGTTGCGAGGAGCCCTGAAAATTAAATTAGCTCTTCAACAAGACTTTGCATTTTCACTTATGAATGCTTCAAAGACGATCGAAGGTAATTTTAGAGTCGAAAATCTTTATAAATTCTATAAATTCAGGGTCAAGGTTTTGCTTGTAAAAATTTGACAACGTCACGTTTTTTTTAGGAGTTAATTTGCTCTTAAGTTGGCATGGCGTTTGCAAAAGAATAAACTTGATTGCTCAATTTGACCAGGTATTCAGTTTTCATAACCTACGTGATTACAATGATAAAAAATAATGACTAGTTCCAGTACAACTTGTCAACATCCAGTTTGACAACACCACGACGTTTGGTTGACATCGGGAAAAATATGTGTTAGGCAAATGTAAAGGTGATACCGTGCAGCTGCAATAAGATCTGACAACAACCACCGCCTTGCCAATTGTACTGTAGTTGCGTAAAAATCGTCACAGAATCACCTTGACAGGATCATGGTTTATCAGTTTATTTGAAATTTTATTAAAGCTTTATTTGAATGTTGCAGCAGCAACAGCAGCTATTTCACATTTTACTGGAGCAACTTCAACTAGAAAGCGCAAACGGACGTGTTTAAGACATGCGTAAAGAAAATATGTGAATGTTAGCGAAGTTTCATTTGACAAATTGATCTACATAACTTCATTAAAGCTTATAGCTGCTTTTACTTTACCACTGCAGACAACATTGAAATGCAGGCACAGACAAGCAAGTATCAGTTGGCCTTACTTTATCAGAAAAGAAAATGCGCGTCGATTGCGAAAATACAAGTTTTGAATAAAATTAGTTGTGGTGATAGCCATGACCCAAGCTTAACTGTTAACTGTCTGCTGATTGCGTCATATTGCATTCACGCATGTGGCCAAGTGCTACTACAAATTTACAGCAGAAATAGAAAACTACAGCGCGCCTGAGGTGTTTATTGGCAGCCTTCGTTTTCTGTGGGAAAATCTTGTGGGAAAAATGCTGTGCCTTGAATTTGTTTCGTATCTCTTCCGATATCTGTGTTACCATCGAAAATCCGGGATACAAGTGACTGTTTTCACAACCATCAAATTCAGAAACTTGCTTTAGGGTGTAGTGTAGACCGCAGCACGTATTAATAGGACAATGATTATGACACATGGCTTCGAATGACGCTTTTCGACTACGTGCCTTGTTACAACCAGTGGGCGGCAAAAGGATAATGTATAATAATATCATTAATGTTGTCATACAGCTAACGATCTCTTCTCGGGGTAAACATGACTTAGAACAAGATGACGTGGCAAGGCAAATTCGAGCCAGACGTCGAATTTTCTTACAATCACGTTTTTTCTTTAATTGTTTACCAAATCCTAAATAAGGGAATATTAGTTAAATATCTTTGCTATACGTGATCATACTCAGCACCTTTTACCGTCTTTTCTTTTAATTTAAAGGAAACTGATATTTTTCTCAGGCCTTGTTTTGTCCTGGGACACTGATCTTAGTTGATGAGATCTATAAAATCAACCCGTGCAAAAGCAATGTCAAAATAAAGAGTAAAGCGTCTGGAATCTGAAATAAGTTTGTTCTTAACAAACGGCAGTTGAAACTGTTTTCAAATTTTTAATCATTTTCCTGTTTTTGAAAAATATCTCAATTTGCATATAATTTTTGCCTAAAAATTTTTTGCTTTTGGGGAGTTTGAGGTACAATCAAATATCGTTTTTTAAATCTGTCAAAACAATACCTTAACATGAGATCAGGTTGAAAGGCGCGGAAACCTATCAGAAAATGTGAACAAAAATTTTAAACGCTTGTTCAATGGAAGCACTTTTCTGTGTTTTCTTCAAATATTATTACTTCAAATATGTTTGCTACTTCAAATATTATCGGAAAGAAGAAAGTAAAATTAGTCTTTGCTAGGTTTGCTTAAAACAACTCGGCATGAGTGTCTTGGACGTTTCTGATTGCTTGCTCAGATATTTGTGCCCCTTGTTAAAACGAAAAAAAGGTTCAAAACAGTGATGGTCGAACACACTTTTCAAACTGTCGACTGCATTTTACCTTTTGTTTGCATAAACCAGCAGTTCGTGTCTTATGATCGTGACAAGAAGAACTAGTGCGTACTACGTATGGCGGAGCGAACCTATCTCCTCGTTCATAGCCAGCAGCGCATTCGCATTGACCTGTCAATGAAAAAACTCATATCATCTAATACAAGTTCCTTAAAAAAAATTCTGGTTACGGAATGTTTTGGGTAAAAACAATATCTGAACCCAAACGCTCCCAAAATGTAAGTGGGAAACGTTTGGAGACGTCTTTGACAGTTATGAGTAGCTGTTAAAACAATTGAATAAACTAAACTACGATTTGTTCAGCGTTTTGTTTTGTTGCATACTTCATTCAAACTTCTCGGTTTGCAACAGTGGAGATGAAAATCTAACACAAGCTTTTTCCGTAGGCTGATACATTGTTAACAAACCGAACTTGCAATTTTTAACGTTGCGTAGAGCGAATCCTTTGAAATTGGAACGCGGGTTTATATTTCACGCCAACGCATCGTCTCTGAAATCCAGTAATTTCTGTATAGGTTACAATGGAATGAAGTGAATGGAGTGCATTTGCGAGCTTGATATGGTGATCTACCATTATCAGTTACAGTAGGCTAGAGAAACGCCAAGCGCATTATCGTCAACAAGGCGAAGGGCCATGATGAACCGCCAATTTCTCAAAAATCTCGTTGTTAGACATGCTTTTAACTGTATGGTTTATTTCTATGTGGGCTTGGAATCTGTCTCCAAAGAATCTCTGAGAGCTGCTCACCGAAAATCTGGCATTCACTCGAACACTGGTTAACAATTACTGCCTGAATGCCACTTGTTTTCTGTATTCACCAGACATCTATTCCATTTGTGTTAATGCAGTGGTTCTGAAAGTGGGCAGAATAGCCCGCTTGTTGGCGATTTTGAGGCGCAAGGGGGCGAAAAAAACAAAGGAGGCGATAGGGGTAAAAATAACACAAACGGCGCGAAAACGCTGAAAGCCATTACCACTAATCGGTCATTAAATTAACTTCAGTTAACGATCATTGAGTTAACTTCGGCTGTGACCTTGACGCTCTCAAAGCAAAGAAATCGCTTGTTGATTCGTAAGCAAGGTGATCTAACACTGTACCTCACTAAAATCTCTCCCAATATTTTGAAGCTTGGTGAAGGCCTCCAAGCACATCTATCACACTGAACTGGGAACCATGATATGTAGCTATTTCTTCAAATAAAATCCTTTAAAAATACTGTGTTTACTACCTTGTGTTTGCTGTATCAAGCTTGGGGGCCGATAACAACGTGTCCAGAGTGAAAAAGGGGCGATTGAACAAAACCGTTTGAGAAACACTGTTTAATGTAACAAAACATCACAAAGATCTTTCACTATGTTGTTTTTAAGAGTGCTACCTTAGAGTCCAGGTTAAGCCATCCCTGTCGCAAATACAAAACTTTATTTTCAGTTACCACCTTTCCAATCACTTTTAAGATTCCTCTAGCCATAAACAAGGGCAATCGTTTGTCGAATACTTCTTACCTTGGACACAGCTGTTTCTAAACTTGTCCATTTTTTTTGCAAAGGTTCAAGATCAGGTTGAAACTAGCTCCACGCAGTCGTGAGCAAGAAAAACACAAGTTAGCGAAGAGATTATTGTTTTGTCATTGAAGATTTGAGGAGAATAACCCAAGAAGTGACAACGATCACTTGGAATTTTAACATAGCATGCTTGTAGTCTTGGTAAACACTGTAGCAACAACACTTGCTGGTGTGATTGACCAGAACCAAACTTACCTGCACGCGACAACACCAGCGTAACCAGCCCAAAAGTTTGGGGGGACCAAATATTTTGGGGAGGGAAATGTTTGATTTTAGGCAAGTAACACTATTTTGTTTGGGATACCGCCTCTCAAGGCGCAAAATGGCTATATTTTATAAAATTTGGGGGGCATAGTCCCTGGTCCCCCCTGGCTACGCCTATACGCGACGAGTCTGAAATACAAGTTTAACTGTTTTTCGGCAAAACTTCGTACAAAATACTATTCTATTATTTGTTCATTTTCCCAGTAGTTGTGTATAACAAGCATCAGACGCCAATGACTTTCTCTCGCGACCCAAACTACATCAATTGTTGCTTCCTATTAGCGCTTTGCCTATTTTCAACTATTCACTCCCCAAAGCTTCTCGTAATTGCTTTGGGTCACTCAGGAGTTTTAACTGAAAGACAGGAAATTCTCATCTTTGCCGGGACCTGACTGTCAGGACCGACACGGGTCAATTAGAAAAAAGTGGGTTGAGGCCGCTCTGGCACTTTGTTTACCAAGCACGGCTGTGCTCAGAAACACACGCGGGCCGCAGTACACGCGTTCAACTTCTCCCACGCTCGCTTTAAATCGCAGCACTGGTTACAGACCACCGCAGTGAGGCCCCGTGCCGCGCGTGCATACCTCAGCACAGGCTGACGTCGCTACTTGCGATAAATTCTCATGGCTGCGGTTCGCGTGGGTTCTGGCGTGAAAGCAGAAGTCAAGTCCTGTCGTTTGATGCTTCAAACGTGAACTCAGCCGTCATCGTTCCGAATTTACTCTTGCAAAGAGAATAGCGGCAAGTCTTTTTTAAACGCAACCAACCAAATATTCTACCCTCGTTCCTTCACTGCATTAACTCGTGCCGGGAGAAAGAACAAATTCCGTAAGTGCAGGCCAGAACTCGTGTCGTCGTGAGAGGAGCAAAAGTGTTTTTGGTTGATATGCGCACCAGAAAAAAAACAGCGTTAGGTTTCTGACATTCCATGAAGGCAATAAACGCTTTTTCAAACTTTGAAAAACGTCGACCGCCGCTGCCACTTAATAGAGCGTGCACAAGTGAAATAGTTTCACCTTGCGTTGTAACAACAGTGAAAGATCCGAGCCCGAATGATAATTTTGCACATCACTAATGCAATGCTCAAAATCCAAGATTCCAATTTTTAACGTGAGGCAGGTCAATTGTCAAAAGATGAAATATGGCCTTTTTGCTTTTAACCTGACCGAAATAACAGTGCCTGCGCATTTTGATAAAACACGCAATTTTTTTTGCAAGTTTAGCATTGGGGTCGACGGATTACGGATTGTGGATGGTTTACAAGAGAAAGCATGGAATTAAGGAGATATTTGTTATGGCGTATGCAATAAAAACGTGATTTAAAGGCAATTACAAGATTTTATGACTTTCGAATGCTGCAAAATTTCACCTCTAAAGGATTAATGATTTGATGAACTTAAGCCATTTCACAGAGAGAAGTGGAAAAGAAGAGTAGATAATTTGTTGTTGTGTGGAAATAATTTATGTTGACGTTTCTTCACTTAAGCTTTTTTTCATTGCTTTCGTTTGCTAGTGTTTTTCTTTTCCGTCAATTGCGTGCTGTGTACAATTGTTTTTTTGCGTTGCGACGCTTATAATGTATTCATGCATTATGGCACTGTGTTTGTTTTAACAAACTTTTGGGGCGATTCGACTAGATAACTTCAGCGTTTTTTCGGCGTCCTGGTTGCGAGTGCATTCTAGCAGTGTTTGCTTCCGCGTTACTATGCTGTATAGTAACAATCAAACTTACTTATAACTGGCCAAACGCGTACGGCAGTTTATAAAAGTTTTTACATTTTTGTATTCCGTTGAGCATGACCGTCCTTTCTTATAAACCCATATCTTCTTACAGACGCGGTCGGATTAGAGAACAGGAAAAACTGTGGGATTTGTTAGCTATGGACATATTTTGCCACGACATTTCTATTAAATCAAACAAAAATCAATAAGAGCAAAGCCCGTTACAAAAACAAGGTATTATTCGCTGTCAATCCCCATGACCGCTAGTGTAAGTTATTTGTTTACTAATTTTTTTGTTTTCAAATTGAACCTTCCGAGAAAATTCCTTTCCAAACGAGAAGTAAAATCCTGCGCAACTATCAACTGTCAACTGTCAGTATCCAAGACTCATCGAAGTACTCTGGAAGAACTTTTCGTGTTGACCCAATCCTTCGCAAATTTTTGGCTGCTGTGCTTGTTTATTCATTCCTGTCACTTTCGCTCAGATAGCTGAAAATGCCGAATTTATTTGATTGCTTCCAGCCCTTGATTGCAAGCCGCGCTTGAATATAGTGGAACAAATAATTTAAAAAAGCAATGTTAGCCGCTGGTGAAACGAAGCCGCATCGCTAAACGCTTTGCAAACCTGCATGTGACCTAATTGTCGTAACGCTTTTCAACGGCGTAGTGAGAGAAACAAGCCTGTTGGTACAGTAGCAGTTCACACTATCACCATGAAACAAGCCTGTTGGCAGCAGTAATAAAACTTTGTCAAGCTCTCGAAATGCGAGACATCACAATATACTGCACAGTCTTCCGGTACAAATCTATTAGTTATGTCAAAGAAAATAAAGATACACAAGCACAAGCGGCCCTTGTGTATAACCTGCAACAAATGACGAAAAAATAAATAATAGCAGAGGCTTATAATTGAGTAAATACGGCAGATTACTTATGCTGCTGTTTTGTGAGCTGTTCGCAAGTAAAAATACTACTTTCATTCTCCCTTAAATTTGATTCATCTGAGAAATTCCCTTGAGTGTAAGACTCCTGGGGCAATGGCACCTTCAACAGGTCATAACTGTGTTGAGTAGCTGCTCCGGTTTGGCCTGAGAGTGACGGGCGGAAAAAGGCAGCTTCGTAATAGTTTTTGTGACAGCAACTTCTGGTTTGAGTAACGAAGGGATCGTCACATCAGAGATAGTTGTTTCCACACGAGACTATTATTGACGAATATGACTTCAAAACACCTTTACTTGATATGCTTATGTATTTTCTTAGAGAGCTGAGATCGTTTGGCTGACTACTTTGGTGAAGAGAAAATATATTTGGTGTCAGCTTGGTTTCCTCCCAGTAACATCATCTAATACTCCTGCCCCAAATATCTCATGCTCGTGAGACTTAGCAACAGAATCAAAGTTTAGCTGATTTTGCATAGCTCTGCATCTGTTTTAATTCGCAACAGAGTCGCAATTTCACCACACTCAGAACACGACTCAAGGTTTTCCTTAGCCGAACAGGAGGAAACTATATATTGCAAACGCTTTAGAATAGTGTGGATTACACCCAAGTAATAATGAATATATGCATTTGTTAGGAAAACAGATCTTGTGGACAAACAAATTATTCGATGGGAAGGAAACCGCAGTTTTTTCCACTTGCGTCAGGTCAAGGTTCAGAGCATTCAGTTAGGCCAGCGGTTCTCAATTGGAGATGCTCGCGCCCCTAGGGAGTGGAAGAAGGGTCTTCTTGGGGTGAGAACTTCACTGATAATACAAAAAACAATACATCAAATGGGCGCAAGGGGTGCAAAGATGATTTTTCCATTCGGACGGGGAGCGGCCTTCAAAATGAATTGAGAACAGCTGAGTTAAGCATTCATGCAACCGGCAGTGCTCATCACGCTCTCCCGGTAAAAAATTCACAGGCACAGTATGAAATAGCCTATTTCCAGCTACAAATGTCAACTTCTCCATTGGTTACCTTGCTTTCTGCTGCATCAACTAGGTGTTTAAATCTTGATAAACGCTAGAAAAATCCTTTTCAAAAAGTAAGTAGTCACAAGAGAAGTTGTTTCAGTTGTTTCTAAAAGAGGTTTTGATCAAGAAGCTAAAATTGCGTAACGCATTGCTGAAACGTTTGACGTTCACACGTCCCCAACAATTATTGCTTACTCTTTAATATTGCAAAAGAAAATGTTTCCAACTTAAGTGTCAACTGGTGTTAGCAGTCCCATAATACGCGCGAAGATAGATTTACGGGCATCCAATCCCCAGATGGTCCCAAATTATTTTAGTAAATCGTTACACTGATTTTCGGGCATAACCACCTTGTCATGTATAACCCTATACTTTTTCACAATTGGCACTTTGAAAATATAACCATTTTTCGTGCGAGAACTACTTCTAGATTAAAAAACGGTTGAAAAATAAGCAAAATATGGAAAACATGCGATTGATCACGCCATTGTTTCAATTACATGCTTGTCATAAAATTTCTTTTGGTTATTATTTTTCTTCCTTTCTCAGTCTATAGTTTACTTTAGAAAGACCTTTCATTGTGGATTGAATAGTACTGTTTAAATATATATATATATATATGTGTGTGTGTGTGTGTATACATAATATTTTTAACTTTGTAGTTATTTTTTTCCATAAAAGCATTCATAATATACAAGTAAAACTGCCATTATCAGAAGCAATATTTGCTCATCATAGAAATAAGGTTGTTCCGTTCTTGTTAGCTTTTGCTTTGCAACACAAACGACTTTGGCTGGGCTCAAGTGAACTTCAGCACAATTTTCTTCTTGTGCAAAAGGTTTGTTTGGTGCTTTCAGGTGAGAAAAAAGGCTGCAAAGGCGTGAAGTCATCTTGTGCAGGAAAAACAGGCAAAATTGTTTTCAAACCAGGATTGCTTGAGAAAGAAGCGCTGCCAGCAATCAGTTCATAACCAAAAGTCCACGTGACAAATTGTCACGTAGCTCGACAAAAACACGTGTGAAAATGTTAAGCGGGTTCTTGAGGTGCGGATGTTTCGCTCATTCAATTTTGGCGTTTAACCATCGGCATGTGGTGAACGTGTTTACGAACTACAGTTCGTCGACTGCTGAAAAGCGCTTGTGGTCCTGTTAGACAAGATTTTTTTGACAATCATCACTTGTTTTTGAGTCAGTTGTTTGCTTTTTGTCCAAAACCGGCGACTAATTCATTGTTTGCGACAAAATATACGTCATGTTCTATTTGATCACTCGATATTTACTTCGTGATTGTTTTCATGACACGATGGCATTTTAACCAAACAAGAACGTTTGAGGCTTTATGGCTATTATCGTTCAAGGAAATATTTCACGGTCTACATTTTACCAAACATTTCTTTTCTCGCCGGAAAAATTCTTCAGCTTTTGTTAGAAGCCATTGAGCAGCACATGTTTTGTAGACATTCCTTCACAGGGGATGTTTTCATATACCTAAAAAGATACGCTCCAGCCGTTCTCTAACTCATCGTTTGCAGCCTATGGTCAAAAGATTGTTTTGAAACGAACTGTTCGTAGCAGGGATTTGATTTAAAACTACAACATGAAACCAGGTTCAGTTCCCGAGAAAGTCTGTCAGCGAGAAGCTGCGGAAACGTACCCGTAACAACAACCTACTTTCGACCGGTCGTGACTAAACCGCTGTGAATGCTGTGACGCGGGCAACAGCGTCGATGAACATAATGATGACGATCCGATGGCGCGGTTGCGAGGTATCTCTCGCGGCAATCTCCTTGTTGTCAGAGCAGGCTGATAAGACCGCGTACAAAAGTTTTACAAATTAATTCCAACACCGGAGCAGAGGAAGCGCTTCATTGGTTGACCGATCTGGCCTGTTACACGATTTCTTCATTGATAAAAGCTTGGCATTTTAGAAATGCGATCGAGTAGCAGCGGAACGTTGGCCATATTCGGTTATCGTTTTTTCTTGCTTTTGAAAAAATTGTCAAGGATGTACTACGCGCCATGTGTTACAATCATGCGATCGTCTGATTGCGGTAATCAACCGCTGGCATCGTTAAAAAAGCAAAGTCTTTGAAACATTACACTTCACATTCGTTAACGGTATACGAAAAGACTACTTTCCACAGGTTGTTAACTTCGCTTAGTGTTACCGACTGCATACTTAGGTTTGAAAGATGAATTCAATCAATCAATCAATCATGTTATAATCAGCTTTTTAATTGCAATTGCATGATGAAATACTCTTGGCCAACTATATTTCTGTCGATGATTACTGCTTTGCATCGACAGATTACGTCACATTGTCAATTTCGGCAAATCAAGCCAGAAGTTAAAAAGCACTGATGGAGGTAACAAATCTGCCAATCAACTGGTACCTGGTTTTATTACGAAGACTCGTGCGCGGGCCTTGTTAACGAAAAACTTGCGGCATACCGCAAGCGCGGTTTTCTGCTCTATGATTCTATACGAACCAGGCAGGGAGTTTCTCTTACTCTCTTAAGTGACAAGAAAGTTACCTGCGCTTCATCATTACGGAGGCGCGCCTTTTCAATTATTCGTGCTTTCGATCGCTTCTAATGTTTTTAGGCGGCTAAAAGTTTTCGCCAACAAACAAAGTCTGAAAGGAAAAGCGCAAGCAAATCAAAGGCTAGGTTGAAAATGAGATGCCGGAATTTTGTTTGCAAAGCGGACACATTTTCTCGCTGCTTTCACGTGATTCGTAAACTTTCACAAACGTGGCTTGGTTTTCTTTGTACATTTCCTCTCAGAAGAAAACATTCTGCGCAGCGACTTTCCGTTGTCGTCTCATTCGATTGAAATTGTGAAATTTTTTGTCTTTTCTCACATTCAAGAAATCTGGTATTTTCGCGGACATGTTAAGGCCGTACTTGGTACGCAGTAACCTAGAATCACAAATCCAACTACGTCGAAGTGTCCCATTTTTGTGAAAGGTCGAGTGCTATCGTAAAAGTTGCCGGGATATCTGAAACACAAATGACATGCTGTTGGTGAATGTTCTTTGTTTTCTCCAGCGTTTCACTGCAACGTGCAATCGTTTTTCATTCTGATGTTGTTTCGCAAATAACGCGTATTGCAACATCTTTGCACATGCCTTTTGCGAAAATAATAGGACAGAAAATAACGAATTTACTGACGTGCACCTTGGCAATTGTTTGTTCAGAAAAAAACGTGTTGTTTTCAGCCAGGAGCAGATATTAGGACTAAAATGTTATGAAGTTGTTTGTCACATGATATGTGGCTTTGTTTGCGAAAGCAAGCCCGGCCCTGCAGTCTACAGTATTAAATACACGCTAATTTACAAACCTATTTTCTCAAATAGTGTCCTATTAAAAATGGAGTTATGCCTGATATCTATTACTACCCAGTTTAGTAGAAGAGATGATTGCTTGAAACAAAATAAGTATTTAAGACTGCGAGCTATAATAAAATGTTTTATCGTTTCTTGGTAAAGATTCGGCCTCTTTATTGTCTATAAAAGCAAATCATAAGTTTTTTTCGTAGGCAAGAGTTTGTAGTGACAATGAAGTAATAAAATATTTCACTGTGCAATCGCTGTTCATCGGGTGTTACAAGGTCTTCAAAACTGTTTTTGAAAATTTGAATGATGATTCTTTACTACTGTCGCTTTGTGTTTTGTGCCACGTATTCCTCCAACGTTATTGATTAAACGCGGAACGTTTAACTTTCAGCTTTTCATCTGTACTCATCTTGTCACCTGACTGTTTCAAGTGCAGTAGAATGAATACTTGCCACAATAAAAATGAGTTTATTCTACAGTGACAGTGAGCAAATGATTTCTTTCTGACGTTATCACATTGACAATGTTATCTTACTTAGATCCATCAATTTGTGAAACAACATTTTTAGAGTTCTTTCCACAATATTTTAAGGTTTGTGCACATATTTGACACGTTTATTTTAGTGTACGTCATTTTGGATGATCGAGGTTGTTGTGAAGGGTTGTTCGCTTGAGGTCCAAGACAGAAATCCGAGTAGTTGATCGATTGACACCATGCAGTCAGCAGTGTGCATGGGCTTGCCCTCTACTTAACAATTCGCAGCTTTGCAACAAACAACACACTTCGAACTTGGGTTGCTGTCTCCTAAGCGCTAGAAAGAATGCGAAAACAGATGCCCCAGAACAGCTTCTGGATAAAGACCACACGAAGCGATTTTCAATACAAACAAGATATCACATACAACCCCGACGCAAGACCGCTCGTGAGAAAGCATGCATCACTTCGTCTTTTCTTCGTCTTGAAAGTTCATACTCACAGTCACAGGGGTCCACAACCTTTTCGTTATTGCAGGCCGCATTACGTTTATTGTTATGAATTACGGTCGCCAGTGAGTTCAAGATGTTTTTATTTTTCTTGGATTGCTCTTGTTCGGCTTCCACGCAGAGCCTATAGCCTGCTTCCACACGTCTGTTTGGCCGTCTTTCTACTGAGTATCCTCATACAGTATACAAAGAGCTTTGAGAAATTCACGTCCGCCGTAACTTATATTTTAAATCGCATATGCACGGCCGCATAAATTTTACAGAACCACGCATCCGCCTTACGGGCGCAGGTTGTGCGCCCCTGTTCTGTGTCACACTTTGCTTGTAGTCCGTGTAGTTTTTGTTAAGTCAGCTCTTGTCCGAAGGTGACTGAGCATCAGATGCATTTCGAGTGTCTTGAAAAATTCCAAAAATTCAGTTAACTTTTTTTGGCGAAGAAACGTCTAGATGTCTGAAAAAAATGTATGTCAACCATTTGTTGTTTCCCTCTTTGTTTAGGATCAAAGTTCCAGAAAGCTTCGATACCTGAACCCTTGGACCCTACTTTGTTGAGAGGCCTGTTACAGGGCATTTAAAATTGTTTTTTGTGTGGTTAAAAAATAAAAAGCGAACAAATCGACGTGAACCGAAGTTAGTGAAAGTTTGAAAGCCAATAAACATTTTTCCTACACTGGCAATAAACATAATGATGACCGCAACGGTTATTTTCATTGGAGATCCTTATTGGCATTGTGTCGATCAAAGTTAGGAAAACAATTGCCCAAATATTTAGTGAAAGGAAGATTTATAGAATATTATTAAAATGGCAAACCGTCCTTGAATATGCTTCGATTTTCCATTCCCTGCAGTCGTTCGGGGAAGAAAGTGTCTAGTTCAGAGTTTGTCAAACCAAGAACTGCATTACTTTCGTTTGCCAATAAAAGCTTAAAAGCTTTCTCCTGTGGAAACGAACCTTATTTGTGACGTGCTGGTAAAGCTTACTATTTGCACACTGTAAGGATAAGACCACGGATTCAAAGGTGGATCAGACCAGGAAACTACAACTTAAGTGTTACACATTTTTTTAAATGGCAGGTGCATTTGTGTTGAAAACTACGTGTTCCAATCGCATTTATTTTAGGGAAAGAAGTGAGAAGACCTCAATTTCTAAAACATTCGAAAATCGGAAAGATGCGACGTATTGATATATCAAGGTTATTTCGAAACGTAACGCAATTTTTCAGATTTTTTTTTAATGCGTTTCTCAATATCCTGTTCTGATGCATTAAGTAGCAAACAAAAATTCCTGCAACATTTTTCTGAAACGTCGTGTTTGTGTGGCATGTTTTATACCTTGAGTCAATTTCCAATGCTTACGGAATCCACTTTGAAACTATGATAAATATGTGAGCGATGTTTAAAGGATTTAAGGTTGGGCTGCTTGAAAATGACTTTTAAATCATCATTGAATTGATCGAATGTCATTTTCAACCAGTTGTCACACTTGCAGCTGAGTTCACTTCGCCAAAGGTGAGAAATTTTTTTTGGAAAATCCGACATGGTCAACACGGTAAGAAATGATTCCTTGTGGATGCCACACACAAAAAACCTGGTGTGCCGACAGTGCAGGTGTTGTCACGAACGGGAACTTTTTTCGTCTGACACATTTCCTGGAGTTAGCAACATCTCGGAGTAATTTAATTGACAACGATGATTTGATGCCTTTTCAACCGACTAACGTATGGCGCAACTCAACGTCTTGGATCTTCGCGAGTACATGGCAACCTGCGGTTTGTTCATTCGTTGAACAACTTATTAATGTGCCTTTTACGATGAATGGCTGGTCATGGATGAACGAACTGATAAAATCTTTTAATTGAGTCAACCTTTATTCAAACGCTCCTGCGAATTGATATGCTTTAGCCTAAAAACTTTTTTGAAAACAATAATACGCAGCCTAAACGCGAAGAATCTTACACTGCACACAATGCCAGTCTGTGGTTGGGCTTAGTGTGGGGTCCGAACAGTTTCCAGGTGATCATTGGCTGCGCCTGAACACTGCTTGAACTCAAAGATAAAAATGAAATATTGATTACGTGTGAGACGAAATGGCACTGACGCTGAAGTAGTTGCGTTGCGCAAATGAAACAAAATCACTTCAAACGAAGCTGACTGCTTTTCAAAGGTGATGTTATTGATGTAACAGTCGGAAACAGGTTCGAACCACGGAGACCTCGTGATGTTTATGCCGCGCGTGGCTTGCATCCAGTCACACGAGTCCGGATTCGAGAATTATTATTAAAAAAGGGGGGATGCTTGAAAAGATTACAAGTATTTGCATTGGCGAGTCGTTGGTAACTGTCAGGACTCTTGGCTTGATGATCGTTGCTCACGTCAGTGTTAGCAAATGAAGCTGGGGACCATTGTTGCGAGCTCTTTCCAAGAAATGTTCACAAACTTGTTGCCATTCAAATGCATACGCTTACCTTGAAATTGACCCAAGGACAACCATGAACTGTACCACGTACTACCACGAATTCTCGGGGAAAACTCTTGAGATGACCAAGTACGTTCTGTGACAAGATGTCAACCTGCAGTCCGTGATCAGAAGTTTGCACTGCACTGTGGTCTCGTTTTGTATCTGAGGGCAAACGTGCCTGAAGTTGAATAAGGTCATTGGCTCCTTATTCTCATAGGTCTTGCTGAGTCGCTGCAGCTGCCTTATGCGCTGAACATTAAGTAACGATGAAGCTTGTCAAATAAAACATTGTCAATATGAAATAAAGGATGATTAGCTGGTTCAGAGATACAGCTGCACTTGAGTGCACAATGCACATCAACAGAGCGACGGAAAGCACGCCGGGGGTGTCTCATGCAAAAGTAAAAATGTTTGTGAGTCTGAAGCTTATTTTATGTTATGCAAACATTAAAGTTATTCTGAATACATTTTTTATGAATTCGATGGCTGCAATGGCATGAGCGTCGGGGTAAAACAAAGCCTGCACACTTGTTTGAAAAAATGACAACGCGCAACAAAACTTTCAATTTGAGGTGTAAAATTGAAAACGAACTGTGGCTTATTATTTTCAAATATCAGGTAGTAAGTCATCCGTAATTCATGTCCTGTAATAAAAATGCAATTTTGCAGCAAATTGCATAGGGATACTGATTCCTCGCCGCCAGTTATTTCCGGGTAGAAACAAACCCAAGGCAAACAATTTTGAATGATGCCCAGATTTGGCAAAAGGGGGTTTCTAAAAAACATTTGCTTAAGTCAAGGGTTAAAGTCAACTGGGGAGCCGGCTAATTTCTTCGTTTTTGGATTTTGTGACAATGAAAAGTGGAAATTGTCATTACCGCCGGAACGAAAGACGATTTAGTGCGTTTGGTGAAGTCTCTAAACTTGTGTGCTGCGTGATTTCATCGCTTGATGAATCCACAAATTAAGGCGACAACTCTACACTCCACTTTTCACAAAAAGAGTTCCTGAGGTGAAATCTCTTACTTTTTCTCGATGGAAGGAATTTACCCTAAATTAATAGGTAAGTTCAGAGCAACATTCTAAACAAGACAAATGTTCCGGATATTTTATATTAAAAGCAAAGAATAAGTTTCATAAATGCTTTCATGACAAGAGTGAAAAATAGTGGGCTCTTGACTTATTGCAAATATTGCCCAGCATTTCATAACCTGATTTAATCATGATTAAAGTATACATCTGAACTGAGCAACATTTGCATAATTCCGCAAAATTTTAATATGACCATGGCAAAATACTATGAGAGCACGTTTTGAACTGATTGAGCGAAGTAATTCAAGATGACTAAATTTCCTCATACATTTCTTATGCCGTGTTGCAGCAACTGCATACAAAGGCAAGAGACAATGGAACGTAATGTCAAAACGTTCGTGAGAACCATGCAGGAAATATTCGGTGACAAAATTGTCAATGATTTGCTAAATTTTACATTGCACAGCTACTTGAAATTTTCTAATTTCGCAGTTGAGGAACAGTCCAACTGCCGTAGTGTCAGGCTGTGGTAAAGGAGGTTGGTTTGTTTGTTCTTATTCACTAAAGCATAGGTTAAACTTGACTGCGACGTCTTCATGTCACTGCCGTCAACCGTCACACAGCTGGTTTCAGACGTACAAGTAGGCAATGAGATATCCGCTTGAAATCTGGAAACGTCTTTAAGCACATAGATAAAGAAGCGCTTAAGAGGCACGATGGGAAGGTTGGAAAAATTTACGTAACTGCAGAACTTCAGTGCATGAAAAAGTATGGGTGATTACCGTTTTATTTATTACTTTGCTTGAAACATAAAAAATTGGAACTTTGTCCAAAATTCCTTGCCTTTGCTCAATTTTTTCAACCTAAAGAGCCATCTGGTGAAATGTTTTTCGTCCACTCTGTGTTTGATTCACACGTTAAGCGGAAGTTTTCAAATGTCGTCTTGTGTTTTGCCCACTTTCTGCTTGCAAGGTTAGCACCAAATTAAAAGATGCTGTTTCAAACTGTACCTTATTTTGCACCATTCTATGTTTGTGTCACGCTATTCATTCAACAAAACAGCTAGCTCATGAAATATACGGCTATTAAAATATTATCTCAAACTCTTGGCGGCGTTCTGTTAAAATTTAGGCAAAATCACATTTAGCTCTAAGTCAAGCAAATCTTGTAAATCTGAAAAGATGTCGAAGCGTTTCATCAGTCGGTTGTTTCACGAAAATCAGGAATTCATCCAAACAATATTAACGATAAATAGTTGAGTCAATCTAATCTATATTTGCTTTTCGTTGTAAAGGTAATTACTTTCTTTGGAAAAATAGTTGCCTTCTTAACTCTATGCCATGAAAGGTTTATTAGCTTGAACTGGTTGTCATTTAAGTAAGAAGCATTGCAAGTCTCTGAACACACACTTAAAAAATACGGATGTTCAAAATAGGAAGTATGTTGCTTCGTAATGTCTAAAATGTTTTTTTTTCAAAATTAAACCCAGTCTGTGTGATTAATTCCATGCATGAGCATCTGACGCATAATGCAATTCATGCGGTGTTCGCCGTGTTTACGAAAAAACTTCCATGTTTAAGGCCCGCACATTCAGGATTTAAGTGGTTTAGATTGCAATCGTGCCGATATTTTTTGCTAACCTATTCGAACGTGTGGGGCCAGGGCTCTGCGTCGGAAAATAAGAAACGTCAAGTTGCCAAGAAAAGACCCCTCATTAATTGTCTGATGCAGGTAACATGACTAAGATGAAATTAAATGAAAAATATGCTCTTAGAAAAAGAGGCCTGCAAACTGGTGTTTTGAGGAAGTTTGAATGTACCCTGGATTTCAAACCGAATGAATTGTTTCAAAAGAAGCACCAAAAGCTGCCACAGCCACTTAAAAACAGCAAGAGTCTTTTGAACCGGTCGTTTGAGTCGGCGCCACCGTGAATAGGTGAGTGATTGTTTTGGGATTAAGGTAGATTGCGACGAGCATTCCAAACCTCAAAGTTTGGCTTACGTCATAATGTCTGGATCGTGAGTTCGTGAAGCAGACGTCGATGTCTGCCGCGCTCTTTTAGATATATGATCTGAAACTGCCTGACTGCTGGTGGCCTGTGGGTCGCTGAGGTGGTCTTTCGGCCAGAATGCTGAGGAACCTGATGGCAAACAGTTCCACTTTCTCGCTGCCGTTGACACAATGCATTCTACATTCATAGGGCCCATTAACAAAATTCAATATTTGCTGAAAACAGGATTTAGTGTTTTATCTTATTTCAAAAGGTTTGTAGTTTGCCATAAGAGCGCCAGACGTATTGTAAACATTAGTTTTGACTTTACCCTCAAAGAGGTTTCAGTTACTTGTTTGTGAACTAGATAAATTACCACCTCCACGTTGTTTCTTTATTTCTCTGTCGTGGTGTCAGCCCTACATAATGACCGGACTTTAACGCAATGAATTGTACACCCATCTTTAGTGATAAAACGTGTAAAGCTTCTTGACGGGATAATGCCAAGACATGTTTCGCAAATGTGCAATGCGAAGAAAACAGCCAAAGACTTTCCACGCCAACGCAGCACCAAAATCAAGTCGAGTGGTTTAGGGCGTAATCTTGTGAGCAGGCTAAAATTTTCTTTCAAAATTTTTCGAAATGATCTCTGCGTATTGGAAATTTGCCCCTCAATGATGTTTCAATGTATGAGGCACTAACGACTTTAAAGTAATCGTTGGATGTCGAACTCGGCTGTGTGCAGAAGAAACAACCATAAAACCGTAAAATTCAGAGATTCATTTTGGGCAAAGTTGCGAAATCGTTTATGTATCCTCCCCAAGATTGGTCAGTTGCAAAGGGAGCAAAAGAGTGATTGATGCATTAGGCTGCGAGCACAATAGTTCGGCCTAACGTGTTTTAACGATGATGAAACGATTTTCTCATGCAAAATTCCCCTTTCGATGCCCTGCAATTATTCAGCTGTTTGCTCCAAACTCCGAATGGATCTTGCCATGCTTGGTACAACGATTCGACGTTTGGCAAAGACAGTTATTCCAAATCTCTTTCAAAGCTCTTTAACCACAAAAATGTCAGGCATCCGGTCACGATGCCAATTACCCGAGACTTTGCTCGTTATCTGCATCATTCGCAGCAGGCTTCATTTTGCACAGGAATATATGTGCCTTGTCTATACCTTGTTGGTAGATTTGACACACACTCGCTGACGATGAAAATTCGGGGTGACTTTAAACTTGTTGGATCCACTCACATCAGTGTTGTCCGGACGTTTTAGTGCTATTAGTTGAAGAAATTGTCAGAATCTAACTAAACTGAGTCTGAAAGCAATACATAATATCTGGGTTAACAATAAATTACGTATAACGATGACGTCCGAGTAAAATTGCTCATTTTGAAACATTCAAGTCCTGAATAAAACCTTTCTGTGAACAGCTGCATCGCATGAACCGTATTTTTCTGGATGCTATGCAAGACTTACCAAAGTAATGTAACTCACATATCAAGTTACCATCAGTTAAGTTTTTGCACTATACTGTATACCTAAATGCACATAAGTAATTCGGTCTCAATGGTTTTGTCTATTCAAGCGATTCTTCTACAACTCGTTTGATCAAATGCAAATTGGCGCTGACATGTAATTTTATCAAAAATGGAAACCAAAGAGTATTAGTGTGAAACCCTGTTTCTTCGCATGAGCTTAAAAAACCACTTGACTAATTCTGACGGTTTTGTTCACAGAATTATGAAACAAGCATATCCTCATGATCATATAGTATTTCGGACCCTGCCAGGCCTATACGAAATGAAAAGAATGTAAGGTGAACAAAAGAAAGCTTAACATGGTTTCCTTCTACGAATGTCGTCAACTGAACTTAAGAGCAATTCATCGTGAGATCATGCTTAATCTTTTCACAGCTTCTTCTCTGCTGCAACCACGCACCACTTATTCCATGCTGTACGTTGCAAAAGCTTCTTCGTCATACATCTGTCTTTCTGCTTTTGCTACCAGCTCTCCTTATGTTTTGTTTAGATAGGCTTTACAACTGTTGTTGACACACATGCACGTTCATTCCAAGGTTGAAGGTACAGGCATGCTTTGGCTCAGTTTCGCCGATGACACTTCGCTCAGCAGCGCCATCTACGCGAGCTGTAAACGAAGCAAAGTTAAGATAGATTAACTTTTTCGAATGCTTCGTTCTCTGCCATGTGTGTGCGTCTTCAATAAGGTTGCCTTGCCTACTGAAAATTGAGATTGTTATGCCTTGTTGTGTGGGTACGGCTTCATTACATTTTCTCGTTAAACACTTCTTGGAAGCGAAAACCTTTTCTGAGAGTCAGCATGTTCCGATATGGTAAAAAACGTACTAATGATCAATCCGTGAAACAACAGCATTACCTCGAAACACTTTTACAAAAACGTTTCATGTTAGTATAATGGCAATAAACGCACGAAAGAAAGAAAACAATACATTGACATGTTCAACGGATGCTTTCATATTAGAGACACATGTTCTTTCACAATTCCGCCAGATCTTTAATAAGACGCATCAAGACTACGCAGGGCAAGGCTCATTTTAGACTTGTGTTTCTTTACGGTTGCCTTTTTGGGTCTCCATACACTCGAAACCATCGGGCTCACATGTCGCACAATGTGGCTGCAAAAATAAGTTTGTGTTTACAACAATCTTCCTATTCCAAAAACATCTTAACAATCACTGGCACTGAATGGTAAACAACGAACAAGACCAAACTTGCATAACAAGCCTTGCTATCGACATCACATAGACAACAAATTAATTGCAAACAAACGAGTCTGTGGATTTGCCGAGTCAATCAAATCTAAACCTGCAGTCATTAAAATTTTACTGCAATTATAATTTCGGACACTTGTACTTTGAAAAACAAAAGTGACTTTGACCTAAAGTTTCCTCGTTTTGCTTTATCATGCAATGGGATTTAATGAGGTAACTTCCGTCTTGGAAAACCGATTTGCTAAGATTTTTCACATTGCTTATTTTTTTGCCTCAAAACGTTTGCTTTCGGGATTTCAGCAAGATTTCATTTATTTCTCATGTACAGATGTAGGACGAACGAAATTACTGTTGCCCAGGAGTTTAATGAAATTTTACACCTGTGTTGATTTCTATTTCCAAGAATAAAATGGTTTAAATTGTGCCTTTA
>JGI24021J15306_10001115_pt1 | contig 24888 bp, 11 predicted proteins | sample Ectturendosymbi1_FD_15306 | JGI IMG/M metagenome (IMG submission 15306) | reverse complement strand
TGCTCTAATGTTCGCTAATGGTTGGTTTACTGCATGCGATGGCTTTTATGATGCTTCTGCTTGTTGGCTGAGTCATATGAAACAATAAACCATCATCATCATCAACGGATAACAAATGTTAATATGAACAAGTGAAAAGTTTGCATTTGGGTGAATGGTTGTTATCCGAGACGCCAGCTGAAGAATTTGATGAAACAAAGTTTACAAAAGAATGTTCAAAAATTTTGGTTGCCCTATTCATGCAAATTAAAAAACAATTTGCATTGGAGTAAATATTTGAAGGTTAGGAATTTCAGATTCCTTTGCAGCTCAAGATCTCACAAAAGATCTAAGTACTTAACAATGGCAAAGGACCATTTTGTGCTTGAAGATCAGCTGGAAGCTAGGTTATTTTTAGTAATTTTTCTGTCATAGATCAAACTTTTTTTAATGACAAAAAAAATTGAGTCAATTCGGTCATAATGTCCGAAAATATAAACTAGTGAATGTTGTTGTGCGGTCATTCCATGTCAAGTCACCCAATGGGCTCAACCCTACCCTTTCAGAATTTAATGAAATTTGGCATACATGTTGGTTTCAGGTCCCAAACCTCAAATCTAAAATTTTTCAATGATTGGATGATAGGTTTCTGTGATATGGCGGGTTAATTTTTTGAAAATTTCCAGAAAATAAGAGGGGGTGCCCAACTTCAAAGCAGCCATATCTTTAGAACTAGTGGTCCAATCTGGAAAAGTAAGGTTTATTTGAAAAGGGGAAAAAGCCAGATATTCTAATCTGACATCATTTTTGTGATTTGGGTAAATTTTGGGGTGATGACCTTTTGACCTTCAGATTGACCCCGTGGATCAAATTATAAAATTTTGATCACCATCTGATATCGTAGCCCTATTTGTTACCTACAACATATCAAAAGATGGAATATGTAAAATTTTTCGTTTTTGAATAATAGCAAATTAAAATTAGCATATGCAGATAGTTTTGGTTAATATCACACAAATAAAATGCAAAACAAGTCTTCTAAACGGCATCATTTTACCATGAACAACCTCAATGCCAGGGTTGGGGTTACAGTTTGTTTTCAGGACATCACAGAACGTCAAATTAACATGGCAAAACTATATTCCCATGGTGAAATGACAATGTTCAAAAGTTATGTACCCAATTCAATGCATGTTACCTACACCATACAACAATATGAGATGTGTATTTTAAGGTATGTAAGGTTATTAACATGTCATTAACCCCTGTAACCAGATAAAAAAACACCCTACTAGGCAGAACATTTCACTGGTAACAGAGGAAGATATCAAAATGTTGGCATTGCAAAGTAACATTTTAGTACACCATATCCAAACCATTTGTTTCCATCATGAGAAAGAATTGCCTAAGAAGTTTTCATTGCAATAAAGAAATTATAGTGATACATTTAATATTCATCCAAACAAGCAAAGGACAAAATAATTGTGGGTCCTTTGTAGCTAGGAGAAACTGAAAAATCCACCTCCAAATGTATTCCTAGTTAAAAACACTGCAGCACATGTGTGATTAGACTGAATAAATAAAGAAATTAAAGATATGCCAAGTGCTGCACAAACTGTAGGGTCTACTGAACCAAATGGTTGTGTACTAAAGCATGAAAAGGAAGAAGTAATGGATACAAGTTCACCCCAACAGGATATCAATGATGTTGGTAATGTCACTGCAAGTTCTCCTGAAAAGGACACTTTGCTTGCAGATGTGAATGTTGCGGTATCAATATTTCATGAAACAGCAGTCAAGCATGGGCACTTGGCTCTATCAACAAAGAAGTCAATGATGAAATGGAGGTCTCAAAAGGCGGCACAGAAATTGAAATATTGTATTGATAAGACCTATGAAGTTGAAGTGAAGTCATCTGCCTCAACGTTAGATGAGAACGACAAATATTTATGTTTGTTTTGTGCCATGTTGGAAGAACTGCAAGCAACATACAAAGATCCACTTCTTGTATAGAACATGTTCAAATTTTAACCCAATCCCCTTTCACCACCGTAGAAAGAAGAATGAAAGAATTTGGTGTCTCAAACCACCTTGTGAAAAAAGCCGAGCATTGAACAAAGAAAAGGGTATTCTAAGAGAGTACTCCAGGATTTTTTCACCATGCTTGCCATGCACACCCCCTTTTTTCTTTATTTCGAGGAATTATTCGACTGTTTTCATCTTTTTCATATTATTCAACAAGTTTTTGCTTCAGCTCAGGTGACATTGTTTTGCCCATGTTCTTGGTGCCCTATACTCGAATTCCCTTTTCCTTATGCTCTGCTCTTTTTTACTAAGTGGATTGAGGCAACGAATTGTTTTATTTTTTTTCTGTGGTGAAGGAGGATTGGGGTTAATATCAGGACACAATCTCTATAAAAAGTGGATCTTTTGATTATTTCTTGCAGTTCTTCCAACATGGCACGAAACAGAATATATCTTCTTTGTGGTTCTCATCCAAATCTGAGTCAGATGACCGCAATTCAACTTCATAGGTCTTCTCAATACAATATTTTAATTTCTGCACTGGTTTTAGAAGCTTCTGTTTCCCCATCGACTTCTTCCATTCAATTCTACAAGGAAAATGTCCTTTGAAAAACTAATAGTGACCCTATCAACATCAATGATATCCTGTTGGGGTGAACTTGTATCCATTACTTCTTCCTTTTCATGCTTTAGTACACAACCATTTGGTTCAGTAGACCCTCCAGTTGGTGCAGCACTTGGCATATCTTTAATTTCTTTATTTATTCAGTCTAATTGCACATATGCTGCAGTGTTTTTCACTAGGAATTATATATGGAGGTGGATTTTTCAGTTTCTCATAGCTACAAAGGACCCACAATTATGTTGTCCTTTGCTGGTTTGGATGAATATTAAATGTATCACTGTAATTTCTTTATTGCAATGAAAACTTCTTAGGCAATTCTTTCTCATGATGGAAACAAATGATTTGGATATGGTGTACTTAAATTTTACTTTGCAATGCCAACATTTTGATATCTTCCTCTGTTACCAGTGAAATATTCTGCTTAATGGTATGTTGTTTTTTTTCTGGTTACAGGGGTTGATATCAGTGTAAAAACTTGACTTACTCATCGATACTGACATGTTAGCAACCTATCTCATATTGTCATATGGTGTATGTAACATACATTTAATTGGGTACATAACCTTTGAACATTGTCATTTCACCTTGGGAATATAGTTTTGCAATGTTAATTTGACCTTCTGTGATGTCCTAAAAACAAACTGTAACCCCAACCCTGGCATTGAGATTGTTCATGGTAAAATGATGCCATTTAGAAGACTTGTTTTGCATTTTATTTGCATGATATTGACCAAAACTGTCTGCATATGCTAATTTTAATTTGTTATTACTCAAAAACGAAAAATTTACGTATTCCATCTTTTGATATGTTGTAGGTAACAAATAGGGCTACGATATCAGATGGTGATCAAAATTTCATAATTTGATCCACGGGGTCAATTTCAGGGTCAAAATATAGGTCAAAAGATCATCACCCCAAAATTTACCCAAATCACAAAAATGATGTCAGATTAGAATATCTGGCTTTTTCCCCTTTTCAAAGATACCTTACTTTTCCAGATTGGACCACTAGTTCAAAAGATGTGGTATTTTGAAGTTGGGCGCCCCCAAATATTTTCTGGACATTTTCAAAAAATTAACCTGCCATATCTTGGAAACCGATCATCCGATCACTGAAAAATTTTATATTTGAGGTTTGGGAGCTGAAACCAACGTGTATGCCAAATTTCATTAAATTCTGAAAGGGTAGGGTTTAGAAATGTCTTTTTGGGTGATTTGACATGGAATGACCCTATGGCTAATTTTAATGTTAATATGCAACAAATGGCCAAAATGTCTTAGCACAAAAACAGGTTGGAACCTGGAAGCTATATCAATAGTTTCAACATGTGTTTTTGTCCCAATGAATATCCTGATATCGGGTATTAAATTACAGGCGTAACATCGAAGATGGCTGAGATAACTCTGAGTTTGCAATACTTCATGATTTAATGGCCATATTTGCAGTTTGTTACATTTTACTGCATCACTAGAAAAAATATTTTTATTGTTAATCATGTTGAAACAAAAACAAACTTGCTGAAACCGAGACTGTTAAGGAAAATGCAAAGCAACCATTGTCAAGAAGCCAGCAAAACAGCTACTATATACCTAAGCCTGAAAGGTGAGAGACGTCGATAGTCTAGTGGAGTATGTTATCAGCTTTATTAGTTAATATGAAATGTTCTTGTGTAACAAAAAAAGATCCAAATGTTAAATTTAAGGCAGTGGTTATAGATACGCCTCTGGATCTTGAAATTTGAAAACTTATTCATATGCCACCTGTAATGTAACAGTAATGCACGACGAGAGTGCAGTAGGCTTGGTAGAAACAAACTGAACGTAAAAGGTAAACCCCAAACCAAACCTCAACCCTAACCTGACACTAACCCCTGAAGGTAACATGTAAGCCTGAAAAAAAGTAAAGAAAAAAAAGCGATTTCAAGTCGGCAAGGTGAGAGTCAAACCAAAAACTATTGGCATAGCAGCTGTAATGCATAACCCCTAGGCTACGAGATCCATGCCGTTTGAATGACAAAGTGACCCTTTTATTTGAATTGCATCAGACCAGGCGTATCCGTAGTCACTTCCTAAATTTAATGTTGCAGACCAAAATTTAAAAAAATGAACTATAAGTAAATTAGTATTTTAATTGCCGTTTTACCTCAAGTAACTGAAAAGTGCTAGTTATAGGTTGAAATCTAGGTACGATATTTTTAGGCCGGCTCTCAAAGTGTTACAAAACTTTGTTCAAAGGAAGAGAGCATGAAATTCACCTTTGACCTTTTGCAATGCTGAAAACTTCAGAATTACCGTATCTTTTGCACTCATAATAGGCAGCGAATCACAAAGTAAAGCAGAATTTGACCTGCAGAGCTTAGGAAAAAATAAGACTGGTTGCTGTGCTAAAAACATGCTGAATACAAATTTATTTCCTCGGATGAAAACTTATAGAAAAGTCAATTTCTTTGCATTGCTTTTTTATACCCCTGTGATAATTGTACTGCAATGCCAATTTGCTACCAAACAATTATAACTTTTATGTTATGTTGCTGTTAGAAAATGTAAAGTTTCCTAGTGAAGTTTGTTGATAATCTAGTAGACCTTGCTGGTAAGCCTAATGATTTCTAATAAAAATTCTTACTTTACAATGGTGTGCCGTGCATTTCACACTTGAATCTGAAATTATATTAAATCCTAATCATACTCCCTGCTAACAGCATCATTACACAGTGAAATATTGACTATTGACTACTGAAAAATATTAGAACCATTGTTGTGCAAGTGACACCAACTCTGCCAGCTACAATGCCACAACCTTAGTGATGATTAAACCAAGTAAACAAAGCCATGCAGATCCATTGTTGCAGTCTGGTCTGGTGTCGTAACTCGTAATTGCATCTCAAATGGCCATAGCTCCAAAACTCCGGTCCTAAATTTTAAACTGAGCTTCAGCTCCTGATTTTTAATTTGAGCTGCAACTACAATGACCTTCTTGACATTTATTACTTTCAACCAGTTGCAGTCGAAACCACTGGTGTGTACGGCAAGTCCATTGCCCCCTTCTTGAGCTGTCTTGCAAAGAAACTTGTTGACATTTCGGGCGACCCCAGGGAGCGAAGTGGCTCCACCAGTGCCTGTCTCTGGCCATGGTCAGAGGGAACACAACACTGCCATTATATATTGGCCTGTGTGTAAGTTTGATCTGATTTTAGCCACCCTCAGTCAGTGCATTAACCAGTGTTCCTGCCTGTCACTTACCTCCCTTCAATGAATAGCCATCGCCTCCAAAATGTCTGTGTTTTCTGTGAGCTTTATTGTCTTCAGTATGTTTTTTATGCCTTCTGTAAAGTCTCTGTGCAGTATTGTTTTGCTCCCCTTTTCAGCCATCCTGACTAACCTCATTTTGTTTATTTTTCATGTACCCAGCACTATTGTTTGCTGTTAAACCTTTTTGTAATCTGTCTTTACCTCTGTCTGTTCAACCCCATTTGGGGGTGCTATGTGCCTGGTGGAGCACAAACAAAATGGCGGTACTCCATCATGGTCTGTATAATTTTACTGTGTTTTACACTTCGCGTCGTAATGTAAATTTCATTTTTGTTGTTGTGAATGCAAGGAAAAAAAAGAAAAACTCAAGGCAAAATGCCCAGCTCCACCTCCACAGCCTTATTTTTTTAGCTTATAAATATTATTTAATCTTGGTGAATTATTGGAATATCACACAAATTAAACGTTTTTCTATGTTGAAACATAATTGTTCTGGGCTTTAAAATTACTTATGTTTGTGCAATAAAGATACTCTGTAGAAGTAAGTGATCATGTTTTTCATTACTCCCTAGTTTTTTGTTTTTGTGGATTAGCAATCTACGAACAGATAATGTATCGGGTGTTTTTCAGGTTGACCCATGGTGTGGTATATTTGTAGCAAAGTAAACCTTATCTGGAGCAATTTTGATTATGCATAGAGCTTGAAAAATCAGTCCTTAATTCAAAACAAATTTACATTGATTTGATTGAGGATTGTTGGCTAAAATGCAGATCATTAATTTTACGAAGAATGAGAATTATTGACTTAAATGCAGATCATTAATTTCACTAAAAATTACTGTGATTTCCATCATACATGTCAGCCACTTGTAATCATGCACTAGTTACGTAATGCTTGTAACAAAAAATCGCAAATTTCCTGCACGGGTTAGGAAATTGATCTTGTTGTTTCTGAAAAAAATTAGTGGGATTGTATTTGGACCAAGTCTAGCTATTTATTATGTGTTGCAACAAAGTTGAATTTTTTCAACATACTTTGCTACAGTCTTTGGTGTATATTTTGCTGTAGTTGGTGAAAACAACAAAAAATAATTGATTAATCCCTTCATTATTTTAATTATTAATTTTTTGTTGTTTGTAGACCATAACTTCTGCAGCAGAAATGCTAGAAAGCCAATCAAAGGCTCAAAATACGTGGTTATAGCCTAGTTTCTAAAAAAACAACTTGAGTCAAAAAATTCCATCTCGCAATTAGGGCCCAGGGCCAGGTAACCTAAGCCAAAATGGCTAAAAACTACTCAACTTGAGACATCACCCGCAGGAAAACCAAAACCCAAAATTAAATTTTTTTTTTCATTGCAAAGCAGAAGTCTTGTTACATATCTAGCGCAATCACCTGGTAAGTTATGGAGCATACGTGGGGTAATCACAATCGATTACAGTTTTTTCAGTAATCGTGATTGTAGTCGATTGAACCGACCACAAATGAAATGTAATCATAATCAATTACATTGTCAGTTTAATCGTAATTGACGATTACTTTTGCAATGAAGCTTGGAAATATTCACCCTGCATCACTGTGTGATGAACCGCGGTTGTGGTGGCTGGGTTTTCTCCTTTATCATCGTTTGTTATGGTTGTGTTTCAGAGGAGGCTGTTTGCCTGTCTATGTGGTTTAAATCCAGACAGTCCAGGTACAAGCCTAGTGTTTGTAGCTAAATCTCACTTCGTTTCAGCTAGCCTTAATTCCTGTTGGCCGCCAGATGTAATGTAGTGAGTCTAGTGAGACGAAGCAACAAAAATTGGAGCCTTTCTTAAAAACTGGTTGACATTTCGGCAACAGAATAGCGGGACATTACAAGGAGAGTTGTTGGTTTTATTTATAAATGTTCAGAGTGAACTTATGAATGTGCTGAAGTAGGCTATGTATATAGTTAGTACAGTAGGGTAATTTATATACAGTAAACAAAACTTTTTTCAGAGGAAGAAGGTACTTTAATATAAGCCGAAAATACCTTTCCACAACACTGATAACTAGCATGTAAAGCATGATCCACCAGATACTGGTAAAAAAGCTCTAGGGAAACCAGTGAGGTTTAGTTGACTATTGACTTTTGGTCTAATAAAGAGATGTGCAGCTATATTGGCATCATTGTTAATTCAATTTCAAATTAAGTGCTGCACAAAGCTGTGTTGCTTTGCAGACGATCGTAACCTGCAGTTAGAATGAATAGTCAGAAAATTTGAAATTACTAAAAAACGAATTTTCAGTGTTCCTGGACACACTTGATAAATGTTGTTTGACTGAAAAGATTTGAAGCATTGATATCTATCAACTGTGACAAAGATTTCATACATTTTTTATTTTAGTTCAGTCAATATTTAAATTTGTTACAGTGGAGCACCTGACGGTAGAATGGTGATTTGACTCCCCTGACCAGCTAAATGTAAAAACCAGGTCCCCACTTAGCATGTATTCCTTTTAGTATTCCTTTCTTGGGTTGTAGTAGGCTGTCATCTTCTTACGTTCTGAGGTATTTTCCAACTGGGTTGATGTGAGGTTTTAGTACAGCCATCCACACCTGCATTCACTACCATTTCTAAATTTTTTTTGAGTGTTGACTCGTAGGTTACCTACGGCAGACAGTGGGCCTCTTTCAGCTAAGTTTCTCCTCTAGTTCAAACATCTTGTTACACCACTGGTTTGTTGACTGCACGAATATCTCAGTAAACATTTAGTGTTTTTTCTTTTTTCCGGTGCTTGTTCCTTACAGATTCGTAACTTCTTTTATTGCATTGATTCATATTGTATGTTGTCTGAAAATATACTTACATCAAACCATGCAAATGGGTTTTGTTTTTGTTCTGAAGATGTTTCAATACAAATGTAATCGCGATTGTAATCAAAATTACTTTCAATGTAATGTAATTGTAATCGCCCCATGTCTATTATGTCATTGCAAAGTGGCAGGAAAATAGCATGGAAAGTGCCCTTCAATGCATGATTTTGAAGTAGGAATATATTGTACACTGGTGCGGAAGGTGTTAACACTTTTGGCGCTGGGTGGATTGCCTCATCCACCAGCACTGAGTGGTTTTTCTTACTAAAACCCAAAACCAAAAACTCTCTTTTCATTGCAGACTTGAAAACTTGCTGAGTCTTCTGAGGGTTTGAACTTTGAACAGCTATTTAGCACAATCGACTGAGGAGTTACGCCGTTGTCAAGTCACATGAAAACTGCTTTATTTTAGACTTATGTCAAAGTATGATGTATTTGTATGCTGGCAGCGAACATGATAAATGTTTGCACTTAAATTTAAGCAATTGTTTGCATTGGATTTGAAACTAAGATAGGTATTAGGCAAGTAGTTGCTGTATCTGATGAAGTGGCAACTCCTTAAAAGTTGACGAATTCTGTTACTATGTTTTTGAAAACAACTCACCTTATTATTTATGATTACTGTTTGTTAAGGCATGTTCTTTTGATGCATAGTGTCTTCTTGGATTTCAGTGGTTTATATTATTCAGACCTTTTCAGGCAACATACACAATAACCTTCATAGGTGCATTTGTTGCTTTTATCTTAAGAAAAGTTAAAAATTTGTGTTATATGTCTGAGCTGTGCCGAGTTGCTAGTGTTGAAACATTTGTCAAATAAATTGCAGAATTTTTTTAAGCAAATATTGTCTAAACATACTTGTGGCAAAAGTCTCTTCAGTTTTCTTCTAGAGCGTTGGTGACCACTTCTTCTGTAGTTCCGGTAATGAGTTTACATCCACCGTACTATGGAGGTTTTCCTGGTCCACCAGAAGACATCGCATCTCGAGCATCCAACAACCAGGTTATTTTTCATGTGGCAGTGTGTGACTCTGGAACATGATGAACTATTTGGCCCCTTGTGCTGGTCTGAAATAAAATTGTTATTAAACTGCAGTAGATGAAGTGATTCTAGTTGTATTTTTAGTTGAAATGTTACTGCCATTTGTTTTGATGTCACTGCGTTGTTGGCAATTTGAATGCTTTCATTCCTGTGTGATGCGGATCTACAGGCTTAGTGAAAGGAGCCAATAATGCCAATTGTCAGGTGCTGTGTATCAACATTACAATTGTGACAAATGTGAACTTGAAGGGGGTGATTAAAGTGACTTCAGCTGCCTTTGGCGTGCTTGTGATTATCTGTGGTCACATTGAATGTTACCAATGACTTAATACAATGGCCATGGCTGTAAGTGTGATAATTTGCAAGCATTCAATGAATTTAACTGTCTGCAGATTTCTCCTCGAGGTTCTAATCCTCAAAACCCTAATGCCTCAAACTTTGTTGGACAAGGTTTGAATTACTGCATCCAACCACCTGATTCTGGTAAGCTACAGTATTGTGGCTTATTGTTCTTTTGAAATAATGTTAGAAAGCACTAAAAAGAGTGTTAAATCAGTAGCATGCTCAGCATAACAGATATTTCTATTTGTGTTGATATTATGGCAAATTGGAGACTTTTTGCAACTCTATATTGTCTTTCATTTTTATAAAGGGTACTTTTTTAAAGTTGGACAAAAAATACCTGTCTTTTGTAATGTCAGTCCTTAGTTCAGTTTAAAGGTGCACCTTGTTTGTTGTTCATAGAAAAAATCTTAAGAAATGTGTAAAAACTGAAATGCGCAAGTTGCATTGTGATGCAAAAAGTTTTATTTTGGCATTATTATTATATTACTGTATTATGATATTGTCTTATGTTAACATGGTGAATTATTCTTTGGCATGTTTCTGACGATAGGTTCTATCCCTATTTGATTCCAACTTGAGCCAAATAATTTTCTAATAAAACCACTACACAATGCTTTGTTTTGTTTTAGAAGCAAGATGTGTCAGATATATTACTTTTATCTATGTTTTTCTGCTTTAACAAAAACTTATTAACAAATTGTTGTTATCTGCAAATTTTAAATTTAATTTCAGCTCATCTATCAAAATTATGTTGACAACACTTTTATTTCATGAATTAAATTGTGTTCACATGGAGCAAGCTCTATTGTAAAATGCAGGGTTGCTTTCTTCCTGATTTTCAAGCATTTATAAATATGAAAAATTACAAAACTTTAACGTGCTTTTTCTTAGGCAACTATATGCAGCCCATCCAGGCTGGGTTCAGTTATGGACCTGGTTCTCCAAATCAGTTTTTTTCTCCTCATGTACATTATGGTAATCCAGATGTAGTTTCAAATCAAAGGGAGTGGTATGTTCCAGGTTAGTATGATGTTAAGTTGTTTATTAATGTTTGAGGTAATGCAGTTCCTCACTGCATTATTCTGATGTTTTTTTCTGTTTTGGCAAACTTAACAGCAAATTGCTTGTGCATTTGTAAAGAATGTTAATTGATTTCAGATTGTGGTATATGCTTTGCAATAGCACAAAAAAGTGAAGCTGTGTTTCAGTTGATAGGATTTATTTTGTAATGTTTATGGTAGTCAAGGCTCATCACAAGAGTTCGGTTATGGATCATGAATGGAAAGCTTAGTATTGGACAAAATATTTGCAATTTTAGCTGGTTCAATACTGAGCTTTCAAGCTTCTTCAAGCCAAGGCCAAATATATCTTTTAGTGGTCAGTATTTCAACATTGCTAAACGCATAGAATCAACAGCATTGTTCCATCAAAGGCTTGCTATTTCAGTAAATGTGAAGATGAAGTAATATTATATGAGTTAATTAATCAATTTGCAGTCAGGTATAACCCTAGCTCTGTCCAGTTCCCATAGAATTGGTTTGAAAGACTGTCGAGGAATTTACATATACTGGTATGTGTTGATTTCGCTTCTAATCTTAACACCTTGGCTTCCAGCATGTTTTCAGCCTAAAACCAGCAGCTTGCACATGTCTTTGTGTGGGAATATCTTCGGCGCCGTAAGTGCTAGAGAGGTGTTCAAAACCTTACAAGACTCGGCAAGTCTTTGTGTCTGAATGAAAAAAATAATAATAATTTGAGGGTTTTGGATCTTTTGTGAGTGGCATCATAAGTCGGGTAGTTATAGGCCTTTTGGCCCACTTCATCTGGCCCTAGGCCCAAACGGCTAGATGGTAGTATTGCGTTGCAGTTTTTATTGGAAACTAGGCAAAAATTCAAGTTTTTTGATACTTCAGATAACTTGCTGGGGTTTCAGGTTGAAAAGTTATGACCTAAAAACAACAAAATTAGTAATTAATCCACCAATTAGATAATCAGTTATTTTGTTTATTTTAAATCATAACTTTTGAACCATAAACGCTAGAAAGTCAATCAAAGGCTCAAAAGACTTGGATTCTAGCCTATTTTCCAGTGAAAATTTGAGCGAAATGCTTTCGTCTAGCGGTTGGGCTGCTAAAGTGCCAACCTGATGCTGTGTAAGGAGGTGATAAACTGATGCTGTGTTACTTGGTAAGCAACTGACCATTGGGCTCAATCAACATCCTCCACACTTTGGCACCCAGGTGATTTCAGGGATTTTCGGAAAAAAACTGCTTAAACGCGCGTGGCTTTGCGCGGGAATATCTCCGCTCCTGTACGGGTTACAGACCTGTCCGAAGCGTCAAAAGACGCGGCAAGTCTTCTAGCCTGCACCTGAAAAAAAATTTTTTGCTTGGGGGTTGCGGGTTTTTTGTGAGTGACATCATAGGTGGAGATTTTTAGGCCACCTTGGCCCATTTGCCTGGCCCTGGGCGCCAACTGTTAGGTGGTAGTATTTCGTTGAAGTTTTTACTGGAAACTAGGCTACAATCCAAGTCTTTTGATACTTAGGATGACCTGCTAGGGTTTCGGGTTCAAAAGGTATGATCTAAACTCGTAAAAATATTTGACTAATTAGCTATTGAGATAATTAATTAATTTGTTTATTTTAGATCATAACTTTTGAACCAGAAATGCTAGAAAGTCGCTCAAAGGCTTAAAAGACTCGGACTCGAGCCTGGTTTCCAATAAAAACTTCAGCGAAACACTTTGGCCTAGCGGTTGGGCCCTAGACCAGGCAACATGAGCCAAAATGACCCCAAAACTACTTCACTTACAATGTTACTCACAAAAAATCCGCACCCCCCACCCAAAAATTTTTTTTGAATGCAATCTACTAAACTGGCCAATCCATTTGAACCCTTGAACAGCTCTCTAGCGCAATTGGCCGAGGAGCTAGGGTGTTGGTAAGGCAACCGAAAACTGCTGTTTTTTAGGCCGAAATCAAAGTACGAATATATCATATGCCGGTTCTCAAAGTGTTAAAGTAACAAATTTCAGTCACTTTGAAAATCTAACTGTCACCTTGAACATGTCAAATTTGAATGTGTTCATTACCTGACCAAAAGTATGTGCTTATAAGAAACTATTTTGTAGCAGTTGACACTTTCATTCAATGCTTAGTCTATGAAAATCGATGGCCTAATTGCTGTTTTATGAAGAATGTAACTGTTTGATGGAACGCTTGTATGGTTCATATTTTTAAATGTGTGGTTAATTATGACACATGACTTCCTACATTATTTTTATGCAAGCCATTTATTGCAGGGGGAGTGAATCACTATTTTTCACCACCTGTGTACCCGTTTTCAAACTTTCGAGGAACTGCTCCAAATTTCTATGACTCACGATATTCCAGCAATGAATCATCTACGGGGGGTTCTGGGTAAGCTGACATGTTTTGCACGTGTGAAGTGTGTCAACATGTGCTGAGTAATATTGTTAAGTTTGGAAATAAAGTTGCTTCCATAATTTTTACCATGAAAGTTTTTCAGCAAAACAGGCTGCAATTTATCTCAGCAAGAGAACCATTCAAGCAGAGGACTTGTGCTTTGATGAAAATATTTGCACTGCATTTTATCCCCCAATACTTTGATTGATTTTCCTGCTGGAGCCTTTACTGACGTTTTGCAAGAGTTTAACTTGGGATATTGGCTATGTTGTTAGTTAAGGAGTTTTTGGTGCAAGGTGAACTAGCTGTTACTGTTCTCATTGATGTGTATTGACCTTTTTGCCCATTGTAAGTGGACAGGTACAATACTTATGTATTTCTGAGTGTGTCTACTACCTATCTTTATAGTATTTGTTTGTTGAAGATGCATCTCATGTAAGATTGTGAGATTCTGATTGTGATGTATACAGTTGGCTTTTTGCAACAAGTTGGTAAATGCAGTATTTTGCATCTCATTCTTATAATATTTTTGAATCAGATGCTATTTTGAGGTTATGGTTTAGTTGTAGCACCTGATATTTCAACAGTTCATCAATATCACAAATTTCTGGCATTCAAAGTCAAATCACCACTGCTACTGCATGGCGATTAGCTCAGTGGTAGAGTGTCCGTCTCCTAATTGGAAGGTTTGGCTTTTCATCCACGGTCACTGAGTGGCCTGCTGTGGTGCTCCTTGGGCAAGAGTGTTCACACTGCAACCGCCCTGACAAAATGCATTATTCAGGCTTCAGCCTACACCCAATTGTCATTAAAAAGTACGAATATATCGTAGACCGGCTCTCAAAGTGTTAAATTAATAAATTTTCTTGAAAAAATCGTACTTTAAAAATATTACATGAACTCAATCCATTCTCTGTATGCATTGTGCCAGGTAAGTGCAGACCCTGGCCTGCTTCGGATAAGCAAGCGCAGGTTTGGTGCAGCAAGCAATATGCTATAATTTCAATGGTTATACTTATGGCAGTCTACTTTTCCCAGTTGTCATGTTAGCAGACTTTATACGAATTTATTTTCTTTGATTTGATCACAGTTCTTGTAATGTGCCTGATGAAAAGTAAGTTTTTATACAATGGTTGGAACTTCTTAGGTGCAGGCAAAAACGACAATTAATTCCAAGAAATATGCTATGTTGTGTGATTGCTTAGTGTGCAAATTTGACTCCTGTCATTTCTTCAATGCTCTTTACCAATCAATGGAGTGCTTGTAGGACATGACCATAGGTGTGCCTGTCATTGAAAGTTCAAGAACATAAATTGCTTGGTGAGATGTAAATTGAACTGGGAGCTGAGTTAGCTGAATGTTGAATGTCACAGATTTGGTAATAATTCTTTGCACTGGTTTTCTAAAAATTAAAACTATTTGCTATTCCCAGGCCATTTTTCCAAGACAAATGATGCTTTCATCTGCAAGATTTTGTATGCACTTTTCAACAACATGCATTTTCATCCAAATATGTAACATTTTGATGTGCTCACTTCAATAGTTGGTTACTTTTAAAGTCTTTATTATTCTATATATTAAATAATTGGCTTTTCTGTATACAAATCTCAAAAAGCAATAGACTGTTGAAAGGAATATATGTCTTGTTTTGGGATTTGAAAACTCTTCTCTAATTCAATTTTTTGCATGCAGTTAAAGAAGTAACTAAACTTTTCAGTCTGCATTGAAATAGTATATAAAGTTTTTTTAAGGCATTTTAGGGACCTGATTTGGGTCCCTAAAATCAGAGAAAATTATCATCGGGTTCCTAGATTCAGAGAAAATCAGGTCCCTTGAATCAGAGAAATCGGGTCCCTACAGGTCCATATCAGGTACCTAACATTTTCCATAAAAAAACCCTGGTATATATATCTGCTGCGTTTTGCATAAAATTCATTTGGCCTGGACTTGCTGCAGACTTGAGTGATGTGTTGCGCAAATGTGATGAAAGACTGTGTAATGTTTGAAATGATCTTTTGTTTGCACACACAGGGCTAGAGCTGTGAGTTCTGTCACATGTCCTGTGTGTCTGGCTGACTGCTGGTAAAAGGTATGTCTTTTTTCCTGTGTATGTATGCTTTGGCATTTTCTGCACAGTTGAAATTGTTAACAGACCTTGTACAAAGAGAAGAATGTTTAAGAAATCATTGTTGTTTGGGATGGTGTTAGCAGCTTCTTGTGTTTATCAGTGTGGAGTGCAACATTAAAAATGATTCTGATGTGATGTATGTGAACCATATCACAAGACAGTGCGATTTTATGATTTCAACCAAGTGTTGTGAGCAGTCAGATATGCTATCCAACAAATATTCAGGTGTTCTTGTAGTCCAATTAAATTGTTTCACAAACCAAACATCAGAACACCCATTTGTTTCCTAACAAAATACAAGCATCAGCACAATGCCGATGCTGCCACGTTTGGCCACTGTGTTTCAGTTTGCAAGATTTCTATGTAGAATGGATTGAGTGCATTAGTTTAGTGATTGCTGTCACAGCAGAAAGTGTAAATGTTTCATGTATACAGCTACTACCTGATAGAGATATCAAAATGCTTGTATGTAAAAATAGCAGTTTGGCAAAAACTTTTCTGATGAAAGTGCTGTCTTGGTTCCACCAAAATTAGTATATAGTGTAATTTGCAAAAACATTTTGTTGAATCATAAATTGAATTTTGCTTGTACTTGTCAGTGGAACATAAGTTATCAGTGTAGTGAAGGTTTGATCTGGTTGTATATAAACGAACCTTCAATGTTTTTGGAATGACTGTACCAGATCTATTCCAAAAGCAAAATAAAATTTCTAAATCAAGGTGTGTTATTAAAATCTTCACATTGTTGCATTAAAAGGAGCTTGCTTGCAATACCTGTTATTGGCAATTGTTGTTTTTTTGCCCAAAGGTTTTATTGTGAAAAAAATATATTTTGTGAATTAATTTTGACTTTTTGGAATAAAGTGAGAGTTGATGTATGGCTCAAATGTAGTTAAATAAATGTAGTATGCAGTAGCCTGTTTTTTTCGTTCGTAGACAGAAACGTTTTTTAAATGACTGAAAAAAATCAAGTCATTTCAGTCAGAATGTTTGAAAATATAGGCTAAAAAGCCCTTATGGTGAGTTTCAATAAAACTCCAAGACAAATGACCGAAATGTTTCAGTAACCAAAATGTCACAGCTGAAAATGACTGAAATGTTTCAGTGAAAAAAAACAGCCTGTAGCAAAACGAAAAACAAGCAATGTGCTTGTGCACTTTTCTATACCTTATTATACAATAGCCGCATTGTGATTTGTAAAGAGAGATCTTTTAAAATATTTTGTACAGATGTTACAAGGCAAGCATTGACATTAGACATTCAATCATGTAGTTCTCTACAGCTGATATTGGCACATTTGTCTAAAGACTGAGCACAGATTTTTTAAAGAAACAACTTGAGAAAATTGTCTTTTAACTTGAAACTTGGCTTGTTTCATAGGTATTGAAGACTACTTCCATGCCAGATTGTAGTCAAATGCAGTTGATAACCTTTTAAATCATCCCTGTAGTGTGGTGTAGTAGATACTGCGCTTTTTTTGTCACCTCTTCTGGCATTGCAGTGTGTAGTGTAGTCCAGTTGTCATACCTGTGCCTCAGAATGTGCAGATAAAATAATAGAGCCTGAAACCTCCTTGGCTGATAGGAGCAGGCTCGAGACACTGATTAAACAGTAAACGCTGCTTATGAAGAGTAATGTCAATAAACGATAAGCTAACTGCCTTCCATGAGTGGTACCAGCCTGTTTTCATAGAAGTTAGCTGATAATCACGCGTTGAACTCTCGGCAAATGCAGTGTTTTATTTCTTGGTGTTCCTTTTTTCCGACTGACCATTGTCGGGTTTTCTCTGGTACGTCGTTGAGCAGTTGTATTGTTACGCCGTCTATGAACCATTATCTGTAACCAGTGCTAAAATTCAACTTGCTTTTGTTTGAAAACTGCGGAAGCGCGTCATTAAACGCCGGATCGTTGCATGATATTGTAAAGATGCGTACCTGCTGGATGTTCTGTTCTGTTGTGAAACATCGACGCAGACTTTAACATGACAAACAAACTTGTCCAACCTGAGTTGTGTCGAGTGCTTCAGACGCTCATTCTCCCCAGCAAAGGTCATTGTGTTCAATCATTGGTTCACTCAATACGTTGATTTCATTCTAATGAGAGAAAGAGGACTATTCATCAATCTTCCTGGTTTTGAATGACTCGGTGATCTTCAACAAATGCTGATGCTGAACACTGGCACCAACAAAAGTAATTTTCTGATGTTTTTACGCAAAAAATCCATCGCAGTTCTCTCCAGTCTTCGTCTCTTCCACATGCATGTATTTGATAGAAGGAATTTGACCGTAAATTATAGTAAATCAACGTATTTACATCATGGAAATACCGCTAGATATTTGGAGCTTCTGACTCAGTGCATGTGCACTAGTGACTTCCTAGGCTGTGGTTGTGTTTATGTTCTACAGCGCGCCTCTGGCAACTCATTCAGCAGCTGTTTCATGAGAGGAACTGTGCTTTTACTTTGTTCGCAAGTTGCTGTCTCGCGCCACTTGTGTCGCATAGAAATAAAGGGATTGTGTGCCCTAAAAGTTGGGCTCATGCACACATGTTAGCTGAATTGTTTTCAACCGTCCGAGCAATGTTCCTAAGTTGCCTCGAACTCTGGCAGCAGCAAATCTGTGGCGTTGGTGCATATCAATGGTTGTTTGGTTTTTGTAAATTTTACCGAAACGACCAGCTAATTTTACAAATTCTGTAAAAATTTCTAAATGAATTGGACGTGATAGATCAGAAATTTTAAAGTGTTGTTAACGTTTCCACACCTCGTCTTGGCTGGCACGAGTTCAAAACAACAAAAAAGGCTGTCCCCTTTCTGTTGAAGTGGGCGATGTGAGGTGTATGAGAGAAAACAACAGCGTCAATGCTTTCGTGCTAAGCCAACGAAACGCTCATATAAAACACATGTTGCAGCATGGGTCGTTTCCAAGGAATAGGAAACCTCTATCACCGTCAAATACCTTCTGTAACAACTTACGAAAGAACGGGAAGTTGCAATCAGCTGATTGGGCTTTCATCGTCACCGACCTGAACGAGGCTATTCTCTGGCGAATGTGTTTTCACGTCTTGAGCTGTCTCTAATTTTGCAAGCTAAACATTTTTGGTTTGTCTGTTCACGTAACTTCTTCTCCGGTACTTAAAGTTGCTTAGAGCTCGAATGTAATATTCTTGTAACATTTGCGCATAGCTGTTTTATTTGTGAAATCAAATCAATTCCAGTCGGTTCAGTTGCCCATCTTTCTGCTGAAATGAATTCGCTTAAGCTCAGGGCAGTTCAGTTCCTGCATCAAACAACTTCTCTTCCGATTGCTTTCCTGTCTGGCATGTGTTATGAGCTTTGTTACTTGCCTTACGTTTCTGCAGTTTTTATTTTAACTTACTATGTTATTTCTCAAGTGCACAACGCTCTGTGTCCTCGTTGGTCTGGTTTGAAAAAAATCCTTACGTGCTTCAAAGGACTTCTTACGTTGTTTGTTGGTAATTTTCAGAAAGATTTTTCAAGGTTCACAATTTAATTTCAACCGTTCTTCCATTAACCAGAGGACTGAACCATAATCGAACACCCGGTTACTTATGGGTGTATCGCAACTAGTGTCCTTCCAGTTTTACCCAGAACCGTCGCCAGAAAGTCAGTCGTCAATAGGGGGGCTTTACTTTCCTGCAGGGGGTGCTTGACATTCAAATTTGACAAAAATTCCACTGATTTATAATGTTTCATATTTCAATTTTTTTTGGGGGGGGCTTGCAGCTGTGTTACCATCTACGTATGCGCGGGTAAATGCTATTGTGCAGTTCTTCACAGGAACTTAAACAATAGTTGTTGGGAAACTTGGTTACAAACAGACTTGTGCTTCGGACAACTTCGGATTACTTCGGGCACATGTAGTCTCGCCTTAACACGCGTTTACAACGAATTGACATCCTGCATACATCTTCATCTGTGCAAAATTTTTCACTACTTGCGTTACTTTCTTTTAGTGCAAATGTGCCGGTCAAAATATTTTCAGTTCTTTTTTGGTATAAAGTAGCAAGTACTGCTGGCTAAACCCACTACAAAGCGACCCAGAGGTGGAGTGATGACATCTCCGACCTTGCTTGGTCCCGTCTTGGTGTGGAGCCAGCAGAACTATTTGAAATTGCTGTTGACCGTGAGGTATTCCGAGTCCTTCTGGGGCTGCTGCCCCCGCGACCCTCCCCAGAGGAAAAGCGGACATGAAATGAATGAATGGTGTATAAAGAACGTTATGTGTTGCTCTGAAACTCACACTTGCCATATTTCGTGGAAAAACTCAGGTCGGCTGAATAAGATGCTCTACGAAGGCTCAACTTGAAAATGATTCGTATTTTTACTGCTTTAAATAAGCTATCTTCGTCAGTGAGAAAGTAAAGGATGTACTTTTAAATTCTCTTTATGCGACTCTGAATTCCAGAATGCTTGTGATGATTATCATGCTTGTGAGATTTGCCTGCTGAGAAACCTGGGTAGAGTTATTTATGAAGCTTGTTGCAGATTCATAGTGCAATTTGTGACCCGACGGGGGCTCAGATGTATGGAAACGCTACATTTATCTTTTTCTTTGTTGCAGGAAACTTCTGAGGTCATTTTAGAGCTCTTTTATGTTATGTTTTTAAATCAACAGTTCCTCGAGTTATATTTAGAGGTTTCATAAAGTAAATTTTAAATGTCGTGATTCGAACGACTGCTATTGTGTCAGTAAACACAAAAATAGTCTCCTATTAAATGCGGACTATCAAACCTCATTTCCAATGTTGGTCAAAAGTTTTGCCAGTGGTTTCACGGTACTCAGATTGATTGAATTGTGTTTGCAGCTCTTCCTTGGATCGCAAGTTGAGATAATTTTGTTGCGATACCGTTGATGCGTGTGTTTTTATTATATACCGAAGGCCAGTCAGAGGTTAAGACATTGCTCATATTCTTTTGCGAAATCAAGCTTTGTGCGTAACGCTCTTCTGCTTTGAAGATTTGAAAAGCACAAGAGCTTGGCTTATGTTACTACCTAACGCGCTGGTGTAAATTGATGCTTTCACACCCGGACAGTTAACAGGAAAGCCAGAAACCACGTGAATCACCGCCCTTTTCTATTAAAGTATTAGGTGGTTGTAAGCCGCTATATATATACTGTATGAGTCGAAAGTCAATCATCAGATAAACTTTGTTGCATGTCTCCGTGATGATGTTCTCGTACTGTTCCTACATCAGTACGAGTCAAAACAACCTACCTAAACATTCAGGCAAGAGGCTATACGTGAATTTGATGCGACATTGAATATTTAAAGCGCAATGCAGAAAACACAGCAGATCAAATTCAGTGGACAATACCAGAAGTTCAGCACATGCTGTCACCTAAAATTTATCACTTGCACTGCTGCACTGCATCATTTCAGCACTTGCGAGGTTGAGTTTTCTATATAAAATTTCAAATATTAATAAGCACGTGGTAACGTGCACAATGCGTCAGGAAATATTTGATTTTTGTTATTTTTTGCTCCCACATAATAGTTTATGCTTTGTTTTATACTCGTAACAAAGCACTAGCTTCGTCTGAAATGCTGACGTCAGCAAATCTTATCAACAATGAAGTATGTTACGTATATTAGCATGGACTTTAACATCAACAATGAAGTATGTTACGTATATTAGCATGGACTTTAACATCAACAATGAAGTATGTTACGTATATTAGCATGGACTTTAACATCAACAATGCTTCAGATGAGCTTACTCCGACAAATGCTTCAGTTGCCATGAGCCATACATCAAAATTCACAGCTTATGTGTAAATGTTTGCTGCCCCTAAACTAAAATAGTCTTGTTTGAATAAAGCTTGAATTTTAACTGTGCGTCAACAACCTGTAGTAGCGGATGACAAACCTACACAACAATGCGCCAGAACAAGCAGTCAATTTGTTTGAATCCAAGAGGTACGGACCAAACAATTTGTATTGTATATTCTTACGGTCTTGCAGCAAATTTCTAGGGTAGGAAAGTTTTGTTTCCTCGTTCAAGAAAACCTCTCCTTTTCGACGTGAAATAACACACAGGATGTTACGAGCCTTTCATTACATGATGGTAACGAAAGTCACTGTATGAATGCAGGTAGACGGAATTAGCACTTAGTTAATTTCAAGAAAATAAAAAATGTACATATGCCTGTGCTTTAAAAAATTGGACCAATAAAAACAACCCCTAAACTGTGACTTTCAAAAAATCAGGAAGATGTGAGAGTTAAACATTGGTTTTACATTTTCGCGAGGAATATTTATTAAATCCGGCCAGCACTTCAACGTTAAAAACTGGTTTTGTGAGTAAAAGCAACTGGACCGCGTTGCTGTGCCTCCGTTGAGCTTTGATACTAGATTAACACTCGTGAGCAACGTCTTACTCATGCTATCAGTTTCAATGATTTTATCAGAAATTATCTACGCAAGAAAGCGAAAACTTCAACACATTTTACCCGGACATCTCCCTAAAATGTCGGTGATGCAAAATGGACCTTGAACAATTTGCTTGAGCTGTCTGTGACGTAACAGACCCATTTTATACGCATTGTTGCGCCTAGCTCCCACACTAACAGGCTGCTTTGGCTGAAACGAATGGTTATCAATCAGGCTAAACAGCAGATAAAAACGTGTCGAGAAGAATGCCAAGTGCGCGACAAAGGTTTAAGGTTACACTGCAAAAAGAGTGTTTAAATCCTAACTGCTTGGAGAGTAATTCGATCTTATAAAAGGCTCCGTTCGTAAAAATATGTATAAGCCTTCTTGGTCTTTAGCGGACAAAGGACACTACCACAACCTTAAAAAATAACAGACAGCGAAGAATTTGCCGACAAGTTGTGTTTTGTAGATCATTTTATCATTGTTTCTATGCATAAATTTTTCTCTGCCGTTAAAACCAAACTTTCCATCTCACCAAAGCACTGCAAGTATATTTTGCCCAATCTTCGAAGAACGTGCTTTTAGCACTTGCATTAGTTTTCAATGTCTTAAGATCGAGTTACTGATTGAAAGTAACTTAGAAGTTTGCCCGACAGTTGTCACTTGAAAGCAGAAAACCTGAAGTAGGTGATAGGCGTTCGCTCAAAGTGAACAGCAAAATGTCCTTTGACTCGGAGCCGGTTCGAAGGTGGTTGTTAAATGATACAAACAGAACCGTTGGTTTTTACGACCTGACACCGGAAGTGCTGACACCGAAAGACAAACCGTAAACGAAACACTGAACCGTAAGCCGTCACTTGAATCTTCTTGTTGCATATCTTGGTGATGATCTCTGCAATAGTTGCGGAGTATTACTTAACTTTAGTGCTGGTGTGTTTCCCTTTGCATGTAGGAAAAGGTTGGGCTGCAGAGAAGTTTGTGACCATTTTCCAGGCCGACTAACGAGCTGACTACAGATAGAATGGAGTACTGCGTTAAAGTGTTAAAGCAATTGCGTGCTCTTTCAAAATCATACCTTTCGAGCAACTTTTTCAGTTGAACAGTTTTGCCTCTGAAGTATTTATCATTATTGCTTTATTGGTTGTTCTGAGTTCAAACTATATGGGTTTGTCCTACTTGGAAACTACATGCAGTGTCTGAACGCTCCTAGATCCGCTGTTGCTTGTTGAAAGATATATGACTTTCAACAGCAAGTTTTGGTGCATTTTGCAGCAAAATATAGTGTGTTTCTGGCGAAAGTGATGGGTAAAATTTTCTGCGGCAAATGATAGTCAAACTTTGCAGAAAATGATGGTCGGATTTTTTGCAGCAAATCGCGCCGCTTCAGCAAACAGCGTTCGTCGAAAGACTCCAACAGTGCGGGGTCCAGTGGAGAGTTTAGTCAACGACCTACAGACAGAAAGGGCTCCGCGAACAGGAAACAGACGAATCCGTCCCAGGAGGTACTGCTGTGATAGGTTAACACCTTGTCAACCAGTGCAGCAATGGTTTTGTTACGGCTTATACAACAACGATGCGTAGCTTAAGTTTTCACTTGATCTGAGTTGTTTTCTTTTGCTTCAGAGCCGTACAACGATTCGATTCAGTCACCAGAGAGAGGACGGCGCTTCGTCATCATCGAAACCTGGTATTGGTGAATTATGTATATGTTGCTCCTAAACCCTGCTGTTTGACCCTTCCTAATCTTTGCCATTGCAATCCTTTTCCCACAGAGAGCAAGAAGATTTTGAAAACTGATCCGAAAACTAACGGCGTCGACTCGCAGGTAAGTTTCTCGTTGAAAATTAAACTGGAAACGAAATATTATTTTCGTAACATGACCTTGCCTTGGTTGACAGAGATCCGATTTTAAAAGCAAAAGAAAGATGCTGCCTGGAAAGGTCTCTGCGAAAGGTATGAGCGAAATACCAGTCTCAGTTATTGGTCAAATCGCACACGTGTTCTTGAAAAATTTAAAAACGGTGTAAAAGGTTTACACCGCAAATTATATTTGAATTGATCACTCCTCGGAATCGTGTTAATTACTCAATGTCGGTTTTGTGGTGTTGTCATAGTGAAGTCGCTTGTCAACGAAAGTTGAACGACCATGTTACTTGTAGTACTATTTATTTATTTTGGCCGCAGAACTACTGCCGAATCTTTTCCGGGCCGATTTACTGTATGCCTTGTATGCGCTAAAACTTGGCAGTTTGCGATGATAAATAAAAACAACATGACTACAGGATGAAGTACAGGGTGTCGACAAAGTCCGGGTACGTTGGGATTTTCACTATCTGCTTTTTTCGTTTGGGATCTTTTTCGTCCCCATAGGTTTATTTATTTGAGTGGTGGCTCGGTCCAAAAAAGAACGAATCGAGTTGGTACTGTTAAGTAGACGAGAAGGATGGTCCCGGACTTCATGTGTTTTTTACCATATACCCAGACTTTATAGAAGACACCTTGTAAATACTTCAAAACAAGGAAACAAAGGAAAAAAGGCACTTGGTTCATCCATGAACAATACACCCCAAGCTGTCACTTTGTTTTACACATACAAGTTCAACACAACCAACTATTGCTGACACAAAAAACAAACTGCAAATCAGTTGTCACCATGACTTGATACCTTGCAAATTGAATTTTAGATTTGCTAGAACCCAAAGCCATTTGCACGTATTGCTTACTTGATTTATAAAAATAAAGTTTTTTCCACAGTATCATACGCAATTTTAAGCATGACTTTGTACTTACAGTCTGTTTTTTTTTCGCTGAGACACTTCGGTCATTTTTTGCT